>Ga0123355_10004136_pt1 | contig 21048 bp, 23 predicted proteins | sample TergutEmb28metaG_3_FD_89872 | JGI IMG/M metagenome (GOLD analysis project Ga0123355, IMG submission 89872) | Embiratermes neotenicus P1 segment gut microbial communities from Petit-Saut dam, French Guiana - Emb289 P1 | ecosystem: Host-associated > Arthropoda: Insects > Digestive system > Gut ...
AGCCACATTATTTTCTCTAAACCATTTGATAGTATCGGGTGCGTCCTTACGAATGTGGTCTTCGATAGCTATAACGGCAAGAGGTTTTTTGACGGGAGGTAATTTATCGTCCTTGATATTACCGGTCGCATGCGCTAACAGCATTACGCGGTATCCGTTTTTAGCAAAATCCTGCACGAGTTTACTTACACGTACCCCAGGCTCTTTTAAAATATATTCGGGAGCGCCTATGATATAAGTTCCGTGTCCTTCAAAAGTTGCCGCGCTTAACTTACGAATTGAAGAAAAAGGTAACGCTTTAATGATTTTTAAATCATTTTTATATCCAAACTTATCGACAAAAGCAAGCGCCGTTTGATTATTATCACCCGTTGCCGTAAGAAGATTACCTATAATCTGCTCGGTTGTAAGCTCATCCTCTTCAGTATGTTTGTGAAGTTCGACAACCTCCTTAACGGTCATCGTTCCGTCGGTAATTGTTCCCGTTTTGTCAAGGCATAATACATTGACTCTAGCTAACATTTCAATCCCAAACAGGTCTTTGACAAGTGTTTTCTTTTTGGCAAGCCTCATCATACTAACGGCAAGCGCGACAGAGGTAAGGAGAAACATTCCCGCCGGTATCATTCCGATAACCGCGCCGCTTGCCGCTTCTACCGCGTCGGCTACCGCTTCAGGTAAAGGACCTTCGTGCGCGTCTATAGACCGCCACATAAGAAACGCTGTAATAGGTACAAGGAGCAAAAGAATAACCCGAATAATATTACGGACAGAGTCTTGCAGTTCCGACTTTGGTTTTTTATAGCGAACTACATTGCTGGATAGTTTGTCAATATAATTTTGACCGCCGATTTGATTGACTCGAGCGTAACAGTTACCGCCGGATACAAAACTTCCGCTATACAATGTATCGCCAAATTTTTTAAGCACAGGCACACTCTCGCCGGTAAGAAGCGATTCGTTTACCTCAATCTCACCCTTAACAACAATACTATCCGCATTGATTTGCCTGCCCATATCCAGATAAACTATATCGTCAAGAACAACATTTTTAAGTTCTATAACTTTTCGCTCTCCTTCTCTCACAACCGTTGCTCTCGGCGCGGTAACAATATTAAGCCGTCCGACAGCTCTTTTAGTGCGTATCTCCTGAACAATTCCGATTATAATATTCGCAACAACAATAAGCAAAAAGAAATATTGCGGCAAATTATCCACACCGGTAGCTACAAGTGCAATAGCAGTTACAAAAACCAAAAGATTAATAGCGGTAAAAATATTACGAAAAAATATACTGGCATAAGTTTTACCCACGGGCTTAACCGGAGAATTGACAAAGCCTTGCGCTATTCTGCTTCCCACCTGTTCCTCTGTCAATCCAAATTTATAATCGGTATCAAACCTTTGAGCAAGCGAAACATCAGGTACAGCCTTCTTAAAAAGCCCCCTTTTACGGGCAATAAACATATCCCCGTCAATTATCTTAGAACCCCGAAAATCATTCTCCGCCATTTTAGTATTGTATCATAATAAAAAAAAGAAGTCAAATATTTAACTGCAGCTTGTCAATCACATCTTTAAAATATTTTGGCAACTCCGCTTCAAATTCGACTTGCTTTCCGGTTATGGGGTGCTTAAAGCCTAATTTGTATGCGTGGAGGAGTTGTCCTTTTAACCATTCGATTGTTTGCTTTTTGTAACCGTAAGTTGTGTCACCCGCTACAGGATGACCTATATGCTTGGCATGGACACGTATTTGGTGGGTGCGTCCCGTAATTATATCAAATTCGACAAGAGTATGTTTTTCAAATTTTTTCAAAACGCTATAACGGGTCACAGCTTCTTTACCTATGCTTGTTACCGCCATGCGCTTACGCTCATTTGGGTCTCTGGCTATATTAGTAGTGATTGTCCCCCTATCACGGTGCACAACACCCTCAAGCAAAGCAATATATTTTTTAACAACTTTGCGTTCGGATATATCGGCGGAGAGTCTTATATGAGCCTTATTAGTTTTGGCGATTACCATAACTCCGCTGGTATCTTTATCTAACCTGTGTACAATGCCAGGTCGCACAATACCGTTTATAGATGATAAATCGGCAATACGTTTCATAAGTCCGTTAACAAGTGTGTTAGTGTAGTTACCGCCCGCCGGATGTACAGTTAGTCCCTGCGGTTTGTCTATAACGGCGATATGAGTATCTTCGTAAATTATTCCGAACTCTATATTTTGAGGCACTATTTCGGCGGTAACAGGTTCGGGAATAATTGCTGTCACTGTCTGTCCTAGTTTAAGAATATACCCTGCTTTGACCCTTTGCCCGTCTACTATCACATGTCCGTCATCAATTAATATTTTGGCGCGAGAACGGGTGAAATTTAACCGCTCGGCTAGAAAAATGTCCAACCTATGTCTTGCCGTTTCGACAACAAAAGTTTTCATTCTTCCTGAACCTCATTACCGTCTACAATATCATCTAACCCTCCGCTATCCTCAATAGATTCCTCTTTCCTAAAGTCAAACTCCTCAACTTTTTCTCTATTCTCTGTCTTCTCCTCCCTGTTCTCTGCTTTCTTACCGTCTCCTCTTATATACCCTATGGCAAAAATGACAACACCTACAGTTAAAGCAGAATCGGCAATGTTAAAAACAGCAAAGCTGGATTGTCCGAATATTGTCTGTCCAAAATAAACTATTTCAATAAAATCTCTTACATAACCCAAAAATAATCTGTCGAACCAATTACCTAATGCCCCGCCGATAATGAGTGCAAGTCCCACACGTACCCATACACCGGCTTTTGACTTGCCTCTATAACGATACATAACAATAGAAAATCCACATGCCGCAACAATAGTCATCACAATAAAAAATGGCATCATAGCATTTCTAAACTGCATTACTATCGCATACAAAACGCAAAGAATAGTCGCTGTAACGGCAAGTGCCACACCAACTTTGATAAAAAACTTTTTTCCATCCTCGCTTTTGATGTCATGTTTTTTTCGGAAAAATAAATAAATTATTCCAAAAGCTATTACGGAGGCAAGAATGGCTACAATTAAAAAGGGCCAGAACCTCGCTACTGCATTAGGATTACCGGCATCGACTGTAAAAACATTATCAAGTCCGAATGCGGAACCGAAAGCGGCAAACGGATTACGCTTATATGTCAAATTAAAAAAATTAGGGATAACTTCATGGGTTTGCCCTAAATTAAGCCAATTAGCTATTATAATTTTTGTCGCAAGATCTAATAGAAGTACGGCAACTATTACAATAAGTTCAACCTTAGCGGTTTTGATATATTCAATTATTTTTTGTTTTACTTTATCCATAACTCAAGTTATTCTAAAGTGCTTACGTCCACACCTGCGGGCGATAAAAGAAATATATTCCCGCTTATCCTATTGACAGTTCCGCCTAAGGCATATGTGGCTCCGCTTAAAAAGTCCAGCACCCGTTGACTAATATCGGGTTCTACATTGTCGAGATTTATAATAGCCGGCTCGTGACGCACCATATGGTCAATCAGTGTCTGTACCTCTTCGGGTGTGTGCGGCTCGTATACAACCATATTACTGTACGGTCGTTGGTTTTGAATAGTACTTGACACTTGAGATTTACCCAAAGGAGCCGTATAAAGAGACGACCCGACTTGTTGAGGCGGAGTTTGAGGCGGCGAGACCGGCTGCGGCGCAGGAGGTTGTTGTTGATACGGCACAAAAGCGTACATAGGTGTCGCGGACTGCGGTTGCGCAGGTTGAACAGGCGGACTGTTGTAAGGCATAGGAGATGCATAACCTGATTGCCCGCTACCTACAAAATTACCATTAGAATCATGAGTGTCCTCATAATACGGCAAGTTACCGCCCGCTCCTCGAGCCTTGAAAATATCATCAAATTTACTCATAATGCACGTCCTTATTTAGAAAATTACGCTTACACCCTTTCTCCGAATATCACGGAGCCTAATCTTACCATATTAGCACCGCATTTGATTGCTTTAATATAATCACCGCTCATACCCATAGAAAGATAATCGATTTGATTACATCTTGCTTTAAATCCGTCAAACAATTCTTTAATTTGTCTGTACATGCTATCGTCCGCGTCAATCGGCATTACCGCCATTATTCCTCTAACTCTTATATTAGACAATTTAGCGACCTCTCTCGCAAGTATTCCGGCCTGTCCGATTTCCACCCCTCCCTTGCTTTCCTCATTGCCTGCGTTGACCTCTATAAGGACATCAACCACCCGTCCGACCCGCTCGGCTTCAGCTTGAATTATGTTAGCAAGCCTCATGCGGTCAACCGATTGAATCATTGATACGGTGTCAATTATCTGCCGTACCTTATTAGTTTGCAGTTGCCCTATAAAATGCCATTCTAATTGAGGTGCGTAAGGTTGTTTTGCGATAAATTCCTGCGCTCTGTTTTCACCCGCGATATTTATACCTAACGCAGGGAGTTGTCTTATGACATCAACACTTACCGTCTTAGTCGCCGCTACAATGGTCACGGGTTCTTTTGCGACCGCGTCAATCAGACTTTTAACTTGTTTTATTTTTTGAGCAAGCATACAATCTCTTTCGCAATATTTACGCCGCATGTCTTTTCTACAGCTTCAAAATATGCATTTGAATTAACCTCTAACAAAACAGGCATCCCCTTACAGTCGGCAAAGTCTATAGCGCAATAGTCTAGCTTTAGTTTTTTGCTTACCCTTACAGCAACCGCTTCATATACCTCAGCCTCGTCCTCGCCAAGCCTCGTCACCGCGGAGCCTAAACACACATTACCTCTAAAATCCGAGGTGTTAGTCCGTCTTACCGTTATTCTTGCCTTACCGCCTATTACATAAACCCTTACATCGCCGCCGTTATTACTATCATTACCGTAGTAACGTTGATAATGGTGAGGTATATGTCTTAGCTTTTTATTTAATGTCTCTAACTCCGACCTATCTTTTGCTAAGTATACCTGCCGTCCTTGGCTTCCTATATTTTCCTTGACAACAATGGGATATTCAAATTGTTTTTCTATTAAATCAATAAACTCTTTATCTTCTCCGTCGCATACATCATATACAAGCGGAGCGACAATAGTTTCGGGAAGTTTTATTCGGCTTTCGACAAGCTCCTCATATGTCGCTATTTTATTGTTACAAATTTTTATAGCTCCGGCATTATTAATTAGCCTGTACCCGCTCCTCTCCAAAGCCCTTGCAAAATTAATATCTTTGTCAAAAAAAATCACAGGAACCGAACAATCTTTGATTTGACCGTCAGGAATAATAGTAATGCCCGCCTTAATAACCCTTAGCGTTATACTCTGTTTTTCCGCTTCCTCTATCAAACGTCCAACCGCATAGTCAGTTCCGCTATCCGAATAGTATCTGCCTACAATTATATGACTGTAATGCATTCTCAAGATTATTCTAACACAAGCGGAAAAATATAGCAAGCATTTTTAGGTCATTATAAAGGTTAGCTAAAACTACTTCGACTTTCCAATCATATACCGCTCTCATTAACTGCGGTAATCGCCGTTAATTTTTACGTAATCGTATGAAAGGTCGCAACCCCATGCTGTAACACGGACTTTACCTTGATTAAGTTTTACATCTATTACCAATTCGTTTTGCTTTAAGACTTCTGTAGCTTTATCTTCGCTAAAATCTACACCCGCGCCGCTTTGACACACCAAAATTTCGCCCGAACTGCTACGGAAAGATATGTCGACTTTTGAAATATCAAGCTTTGCTCCCGAGTAGCCTATCGCACATAATATACGACCCCAATTTGCGTCGCTTCCAAACATTGCCGTCTTAACTAATGATGAATTGATTATACTGTCGGCGGTTTTTGCGCCTATTTTAAAACTTGGCGCTCCGCTCACGGTACATTCTATTAATTTTGTTGCTCCTTCACCGTCTTTTGCTATAAGTTTTGCTAAATGAATACAAACGGCATTAAGTCCTTCTTGAAATTTTTCGACAGATTTTTTGTTGCTTATCTTAACTCCGCTTTGACCGTTAGCCATAATTGCAAGCATATCGTTGGTAGAAGTATCGCCGTCAACGCTTACTCTGTTAAAGCTTGTGTCAGAGGCGGTTTTAAGCATTTTGGAAAGCTTGTTGCTTGCTACTTGGGCGTCAGTAGTCAAAAATCCAAGCATAGTCGCCATATTAGGATTAATCATTCCGCTGCCTTTAGCGATACCGCCAATCGTTACCGTATACCCGTCAACATCAAAACTAACAGCGACTTTTTTTGAAAATGTATCGGTAGTCATAATCGCTTCGGAAGCGTCGGCGCTGCCATCTGTCGAAAGGTGCAAAACAAGTCCTGGCAAACTCTCTTCTATAGGCGTGAGATTAAGAGACTGCCCGATAACACCGGTCGATGCGACAATTATGTCTTGAACTTTTATTTTTAAATTATCTGCCGTCAGTTTACACATTACAGTCGCTTTTTCTATCCCGTCCGCAACCGCCGCGTTAGCAATTCCGCTATTACAAATTATCGCTCTGGCAAAACCGTTAGAAAGGTTTTTTTTAGTAACCAAAATCGGAGCAGCCTTTACAATATTTGTAGTATAAACTGCCGCTCCGCTTGCAGAAAAATCAGAAACAATCAAAGCTAAATCTTTTTTGCTTTTTGACTTCCTTATTCCAGAGTGTATCCCCGCCGCTTTAAATCCTTTGGGAGCACAAACTCCGCCTTTAACAAAATTTATCATAATCATACGTATTTTTATTTGATTTTTTGCACCGGATATGTTAGACTATACTTGTGTCTGGGTGTGGCGCAGTTTGGTAGCGCGCCAGAATGGGGTTCTGGAGGCCGCAAGTTCAAGTCTTGTCACCCAGACCAAATTTTAAGTTTCTATATATTGTGGTTTTTGGCTGTTTTTTGCCCTAAAAACCACAATATATAGAAACTTAAAAAATTTAGTCACAATTTAGTCACAGACTTGTTATTTTAGTCACCAAATCAAAACATATTTTATAGTATGACAAAAGCAATAAATTTTGTCAAGTAAATCATAATAAGAATTTATAAATCTTCCAAATGACTCCTATATAGGGGTCATTTTTATTCATAGTTCTATATAAAGTATATTGCTAATTGGCGGCAGAGTAATCGAAAATGCACTTCCGTCAATACTAACCTGTGGTCGAAACGGCGAAACCAGCCGCAAAGTTGCATGCCACCTCCCGTCCGCTAATTCAAAAGCGTCTTGAAAAAAATTCATATGTGCAGTATTTCCACGAAGCCCCTGTACCGCCACCGAAAGAGAAGCAACAGGTCGCACAAAGGGTTCGCCGCCTAAAGAATATAACCGATAAGAATAATGGTTAGGTATATCAAAATCCCATTCTAGATACGGAGTACTAAAAGCAAGAGGAAATCTATCGGGTACTGTTACCTCAAAATATATCGGATTTGACCAATCACTCGGATAAAGATAAATGCTTTGAGGATCTCTGTAATGATTTTCATCAAGAATCGTACGTACGCGTATAGAATAAATACCGCCGGTAAGGTCATTCGCAATATCATAATCTCTTAACCTCTCCGCAATATAATTTAGTAAAATCATATTTGGATTATGAGGAGGGCTCTGTTGCATAATATGTCGTCCTGTATCATCCAAAATCTTAAACTCATAAGCGTGACCGGAAACTAAAGACCGTTGTTCCCACTCTATTCTCGGCGCATTGATAATTAGGTCAGTATCTTCGGAAGTAAAACGAATCTGAGGAGGTAATAATTCAAAAACAATCAAGCCTAGCGTCGTCCACTGCGAATTATTAAAAAACATACCGTCTCCAAGAGCACGCACTTCGATCAAAACAGTGCCTGGACCGTCGCTTGGGCTCTGAATAGTGTTATATTCAAAGAAATCCGGCGGCAATACAAACATTCTTCCCCATCTTATGATTACACTGTTTTCATCATCCCTATTTATACTTAGTTCATAAATGCCGCGACTATTAGAAGCCGCCTCCCAAACAACATATCTATTATCGACTATTCTAAGATTTTGCGGCTCGTAAAGTTGACTCGTAGAGGAGTGCATAGAATCCTGTCCCATAAATCCACAAGCTGCCAGCACAAAGCAAGACACGATAACTAGCGTCAAAAAACTATATAAACATGTTTTTGTTAGGTTTTTCACTTTTTCTTGCCTCCGTCTTTTTTAGGAAAATTAGGAACAATTCTATCATTCTCAGGCGCAATCCGGCTTTCCCCACAATTTTTCAGCAATCGCCTGCTTTAGAGCATCTATCCCCTCGCCGGTTTTTGCGGAGATACAAACGATTTCCGAGCATTGTATCCCGCCTGCCTTCTCATATAACTTCTCCCAAACCAAATCGTTATCTTTATAATACTCTTGCAGACTGTCAATTTTATTAAAAACAATAATAACCGGTTTATTAGACGCCATTAACTCCTCTAGCACATTTTTTACTACATGAATATCATTTTCAACTTGTTTGCTTGTAATATCAACAACATGCAAGAGCAGGTCAGCATATTTAGCTTCTTCAAGCGTTGATTTAAATGCATCAATGAACTCGTGCGGTAAATCGCTTATGAATCCGACTGTGTCTGTTATTGTATATTTTTTGCCGATTTCGTAAAAAACTTTTCTGGTTGTAGTGTCTAGTGTCGCAAACAGTTTATCCTCGACATCTACTCCCGCTTTTGTAAAAAAATTCATGAGCGTAGATTTGCCGGCGTTTGTATATCCGACAATCGCGACATTTTTTTCAGATTGCATACGCCTTTTGCGGCGTTCTTCACGCTGCTTGGATAATTTTTCAATCTCCCTTCTCTTTTCAGTTATCTTACGCCTGATTACTCTTCTGTCCATTTCGAGTTTTGTTTCACCCGGACCTCTTGTTCCGATTGCCGCCTCTTGTCTGTCCATTAGCTTGCCTTGACCTACAAGCCTCGGCAAGCTATAGTTAAGCTGAGCAAGCTCTACTTGAATCTTTCCTTCTTGACTTTGCGCACGCATTGCAAAGATATCCAGTATAAGCATATTTCTATCTATAACCGAAATATCTAACGCGTCAACCAAATTCTTGATTTGCCGTCCGCTTAATTGATTATTAAATACAATTAGGTCTGCTTTGTTTTGGTAAATAAACTCCTTAATCTCATTAACTTTCCCGCTTCCGATAAAAAATTCGGCATTAACCTCGGCACGGTTTTGGGTGACTTTGCCTATAACAAAACCGCCTGCGGTATATACTAAGCTTGCAAGCTCGTCAATACTGTTTTTGTCTTCGTTATCTAAGCTAACCCCGACAATCAAGACTTTTGTTTGTTCTTTTTCGTTACTGCTATTCATGTAATAAATATTATATCATTTTTTTCTAATTTTGTCAATACTATTATCTCATAAATGGCAAGAAATCTTTTTATTACAAACTAAATAAAAAAACAATCCCTTGCAGAGTTATTAAAAGTTGTGCAACGGATTGTTTTTTTATTTTTAGGTTATATATTTGACGCAAACACAACTTCAACTGTTGCAGACACTTCGATGTCATTATGCATGATTGATGCGCCCCCTAAGCTCTCCGAGGATATTACACGGTCATATCTTCCAAATCCAAAATGATACACAGGGTTTTCTTTAACTGAAACAACTCTCAGTTCGTTAAGATCTGTCACGGACGATAGAACCGCCGCCTTTTGTTTTGCTGATTCAATAGCTTTAACAAGAGCCTCGTTATATGCTTCCGAATTATTCTCTACACCAAACTGGATACCGCTTACAGTAGTTGCGCCCGCCGCGGTTGAAAGATTAATAATTTTATCTACACTCGCAATATCTCTTATTTTAATACAAAGCTGATTACTTACTCTGTGACCTGAAAATCTTTGTTCAAAACCGCTATTATAATCATACTCAGGATAAATATTAAACCAAACTGTACTTATATCATCTTCGGTTATATCTTGTTGTTTGAGAACATCAATTAATCTTTTCATTATTCCGGCATTTTGGCTCTGCGCTATTTCTAAATTCTTATTTTTAGTTTCGACATTTAGATTAATAGTTGCAATGTCCGGTCTAACGCTTACAATACCGGTTCCTGTGACTGTTATGCTAAAATCGGCATTGTTACTAAAAGCATTGACTGAGGGTGCTTGTGATGTGTTTATAAAAGCTATTCCTAAAACAAAAATAACCAATACTATTACAGATAGACAATACTTCTTCTTCATTATCTTAATTTAAGCTAATATCGTCGAAAGTATTTATACTAATAGTTTATTTTTTTGATTTTTTGGACGATGTTGAGTTTTTCTTCACATCTTTTTTTTCTGCTTTTTTAGAAATCACTTCTTCAGCTAGCAGCGCGCTGTCAATGTCGTCGTCGTCAAAATCATCTTCATCAAAGTCATCTTCATCTTCATCATCGTCAAAATCAGCATCTATATCAAAATCCTCGTCATCTATTACATATTCAAAATCCTCGTCATCGGACTCACTGTGCTCTTCTTCCTCCTCCTCAAGTCCCTCCACAACCAAATCTTCTTCGGGGAGAGGCAAGGGCTCATCCTCAAGCGGCGCCTCTTCATCGGACTCTTCATCCCAATCCTTCTCAACATCTTCATCTTTATCTTTTGCGCACATAATACACAAATCTGTACCGTCCTCGCAAAAATTAATACTGCACACGGGGCATAAAATCTCGCCCTCATCAAAGACATCATCTTCGGGAAGCAAAAAACTCGGGTCAAGCAATCTCATCTCTGCCTTGCAAACATTGCAGTGACGCTCTTTAGACTCTATATAATTAAGGTCACATCTGGGACACTTAATGTACATTGGCTTATCTGACTTTTTCATAGCAATGTTATTATATTCATTTGCATGTCGTTTGTAAACTAATTTAACGGGGTAAAATAAAAATTTTTTTTATTTGTCTCTCCAATTTTCTCTTATCTTGACGAATAGGGTTATGTATATCTTACAGCCTAACATCCTCTCTATCCCCAGCCTTGCTGTTTCGCCGATTCTTTTTAGCATTGCGCCTTGTGACCCTATAATGATTTGTTTGTGGCTTTTTCGTTCTACTATTATATCAGCGTCGATTAAAGTTATACCGGTGTCACCTTTGCGCCGTGTAACCTCTACTTTAATTCCATGCGGAATTTCGTCGCGTAAAAAGAACAACGCTTTTTCGCGTACGATTTCGGCAATCATGTAGTTTTCACTTTTGTCGGTATATTCATCTTCCGGATATAAAAGTTCTCCTTCCGGTAAAACAGATGAAAATATGTCGAGGAGTTTGTCCAAATTGAGTTTGCTTACAACTGATACGGGGATAATGTCTGGTTTATCCATGAAATTATCTTGTTTAACATTTCTATCGTTCTGGCTTTCTGTAAGAAAAGCGTCCAATTCGGCAATAAGCGGATAAATCCTTTCAAACCCGCCTATATCGGCTTTTGTTATAATTACAACGGGTGGGCTATACCGCTTTAGCAATTTTTTACTTACATCACATAAACCCTTTGTGCTATCAATAAGTACGGCACAAATATCAGCTCCCCTTGCCGCATTGTTAGCCGCCTTTACCATTGATTGACCGAAATTGCTTTTTGCTCTATGTACACCAGGTGTATCAACAAAAACTATTTGACGTTTTTCATCGGTAAAAATGCCCAAAGCATTATCCCGTGTTGTCTGGGGCTTTGGGGTGACTATACTTACCTTTTCGCCGACAAGCGTATTGATGAGACTTGACTTTCCCGCGTTTGGTCGCCCGACAAAGGCGACATGTCCTACTTTATACATTATTTATAATTTGAATAATCTCCTCTTCAAGTATTCTCATGTTTTTTTTATCTGTATCATTCTTGTGGTCAAAACCCAAAAGATGCAACAATCCGTGGACAAAAAGATAAGTCATTTCGCGCCCGATGCCGTGTCCGTATTCCTCTGCTTGCTTGTTAGCGATTTCCTCGCATATTAGGATACTCCCCAGCAGCACCTCGCCAGAAATTTCGTCATACTCATTAGGATAGCCAGTCTTATCCAAAATCTTGCTGCTTAGTGTAAGATATGGAAAACTCAAAACATCGGTGGGCTTATCCTGTCCTCTGTGCTTAAAATTGATTTTTTTCATTTGCTCAGGAGTTACAATCTCAAATTCGACTGTCGCCTGCCCGCTATAGCCTAAATATGATAAAGTAGTACGGATTATATTGTTAGTATCCAGATTATTTATCTCCTCCCGGATATTTTACCCTATGATGGAATACTCCGCCGTATGCGTCTGCAATTGCCATTCTTACGGTATCCAAATCTCTTAGAGTTATGTCGCAATTATCAAATTGTCCCGCTTCTATTCTTTCTGTTATTAGTTTGCGCAGTGTTTCGTCAACCGCCTTTCCGTCCGGATTGTCAAGCGAACGCACCGCCGCCTCCGCACCGTCACAAAGCATTATAATAGCGGCGATTTTTGACTCAGGTAACTTTCCGTTGTATGAGTATGCCTTAACGTCAACCTCCGAATCGGTAAAACTTTTCGCTTTATTATAGAATACGGCAATAGGTAGATTACCGTGATGCTGAACCGTCATTACGCTTACTTCTTTTGGAATACGATGTTCGCGACAAAGTTTTTCGCCTTCTTTAGTATGATTGCGTATTATCTCGGCGCTTACCTCAGGCATAAGTTCATCATGCGGATTGTAATCCGATTGATTTTCCTTAAAATATAGCGGATTAACAAGCTTTCCTATATCGTGATAATATGCGGCTGCACGCGCCATATAGGGATTTTCGTCTATGGCGGCGGCGCATATCTCTGCAAAATTAGCTACATTAAGACTATGGTTAAAGGTTCCCGGACATTCCTTAATAAGACGTGAAATCAATGGATGCCTGTGGTCTGTAAGCTCGACAAGCCGGGTATTAGTGACAAGGTTAAAAAGTGATTCAGTAATGGGTTGTAAAATAAAGCCTAATATCACCTGCCCTACTACGGCTATCAAAATAAATAAGGAGTGTGTCCATAACTCGGTCCAATAAATTGCTCCGTATATTGCCAAATCCTCTAAAAGGAGTGCCCCGATAAAAAACGCACTTGCGATAAGTCCGATTAGAAGTCCTTTGCCGATATAGCTTAAGCGGCGGACATTTTTTGAAAGAGAATACGATAGGAATGAACCTGAAACAACACCAAATAGCATAACCCAAATAATATTGAGTAGATATTCAGGATAATTGCCCACACTAATTTCAACAATTATAGTAAAAGCAATTAGGATATTGGCGAGGATATTAACAACAAGGGCATCACGAGCTTCAGCAAAAGTACTTACCATTAATGCGGCAAGGGCCGATGAAATTAAAAAGACGCTTATCGACGAAACAAATATCGCCGTTACCGCAGTAAGACCAAAAGAAAAGCAGATAGCGCCGAGAAGTTTTAAACGGTAAATAACCTTGCGGCGTGTATTAAGCAGATAAACAAAAAGCATAAGTAAAATTGCCGCATAGCCCAAAAAAATTGCCGCAAAAAGAGGAAAAGGATTACCCTCTATTGTTTCAATAAAAACGACCTTAACAACAAACGCCAAAAACATTGCCGCAAAAGTTACCGCAAAACACACCAAAGCAAGCAGCTTGTCCTTTAACCTAGGTTTATTCTCTTTTGGATTGTCAAAAATTTTTTCCATATTATAAATTCAACAGTGCTTCCACCTCAAGAAAAACAGTCAAAAAATATATTCCGCCCGCTTCTCTTAAAGTATGCCTCGCTTCGATAATTTGATAAACTCCGTCCATTATAAACTGTGATTTGACTTCGGCAATAAAAGTCTCCGTCCGTTCCTCAACATTTATGCTGACCGTTTCCTCAATAAGTTCATAGTACGTATGTGTTACATATATGAGCGGCAATATATTACCTCTGGCAAGGTACGTGTAACTCCGTATATATTGATACTGTTCAAACGGCGGGCGGCGGTTATTATCAAAAATCGAAAACCCCCAAAGCTGTAACTCAGTAAATACTATTCTCTCCCCCGTGTTTCTCAAAACACTTTCTTCCGGCATAAACGAAATGCTTTGATTCCAATAAATTTTGCCAAACACTTCGCCGTCCGCTCGTACAGGGTACAAAACCTCATCAACGGATGATACTGCATAAGCGCCTATAAGTACATCTCCAGCCCGCACTACATCTCCCGCCGATACCAACGGCGTACCGCTCCTTGCTATTACACGGGTAATATACGCGTCAAACCTACTTGTTATGTCTCTGGGTTCAGAATAATCAGGAGGCAGATAATCAAGCGCTTTGACATATTCTATAACAAGCGTTGTACCAATAATCTCCACCGACACACCGGCTACAAAATCTTGATTTTCGATAAGCCGTGTTACTCCGTCTAAATCAACTCCTCTGCGCATAGAAAACGACGTAATGTTATTTTCTCTTAGAACCGTCTCGATTCTGCGGTTAGTCGCGTAATCTCCGCCCGATACCTCTACGCGCCAAATAAACAAATGAGAAAGTATAAACGCCGTACAAAATATAGCAGTCCCTACGAGAATTCCCGCACGTTTTGCCAAAAGTTTTACCGCAGTTTTACCGCTTATACTTTTGACAACACTTATATTATAACACAATTCTTTACAAATTGCAACAAATTTGACAGTATGTTTTTGACTAACGCAAATAATCATCTCACTGTTACTCTTCCGTGAGATTTTTGTAATAGTTACTTCTTTTGAGTTAAACTCATTAAGTAATCTAAGTTGATTAAGTCCTTCTACTTTGTATGTAGTCATTACTGCCTATATTTTTAATCAAAATTGATACTTTTGATTTTTCCGCTCACAGAAATATTATCACGTTCACACCGTACTATCTTTAATCCCTCACCGCTAATATTAATATGTCCCTTTTTCAGTATTACCGTTATCGCTTTTTCATCTATTGACGCGATTTTTTTTATTCCTTCAATATGTACTTTATTTCCACCGATGACAAAACAACTGACGTGAAGATACTCTGCGTCAGTAATGTCTTTGAATATATTAACTACCTCATCTAAAAACATAATCGAATATTTAAATATATATGCAGTTTTGCCTGCTTCAATGCTATAACACTACTCCGGCTATCATCGCCGACAAAAGATGTACCACTATTGTCTTAGCCAAAATGAGTACCACTAATACAATAAAATAGCACAATGTCATCAAGCCGATATATTTATAGTCACATTTGCCACCGTAGTTTCTATATTCGCCAGCATAGCGCATCATTGCTGACCCGTAACAAAACAGCCACAAATAATTAGCTATTTGAAATAAACAATATAAAATCAAAAACGGTACGGCTATAGGTCCGCTTATACGAAATAATAATATAACAGGCACGGCGAAACGAAATCCCGCAATAAAAAACAGCCCGAATAAAAGCGGATAAAGCCAAATAACTCTCGTACACAAAAATACAACGCCAAGACAAACAGCAAAAAATAACACTGTTAAAAAATAAAAATACCAAAAACCCCTGTTTATATATAGATACCTTATAACAAAATAATTAGTATAGGCTTCAACCGGATTAAGGTAAGTCGAAACAGCGGACGATATCCCCAAAATAATTCCGACAACAAAACTGACGACAAAAAATGCTAACAGCCACCTGTGCCGCCTTATAAATAATTTAATAGAATATATAAAATCCCAAAGCCCGGTAACATAAATCATATAATAGAATATGCGGGACAATCGGGAATTAGTAATACAAGTCATTGCAAAGTATCATCCATCATCCAATTCTCTCACACAAGTACATAATAAACTGCTTAACAGTGGGTTTTCCTTTATCCTCGCTAATTAGGTATCCAAGCTCATCCTCCAGAATTTCCGCACTCATATTAAGAAGGCTTTTTTCAATAACTGTACTTATACTCTTATCTATACTCTTGACTGCCACCCCGTATTTTTCGGCAATTATCGGAAAAACCTCTTTCTTAAGATTAAAAATACCATGACCGCCGAGCAGTATAGCGACACAATCTCTAATATATTTATGCCCTATAAGTTTTGGGCAAAATTGCAGTCTCAAAAGCTCGTTATTGATTCGATTAAGCGCATTAGTGTCCATAGAAAAAAGAATACCACATATGTATATACACATTATGGTATTCTTTGTAAGTTATTGCGCTGTTTTGTCAAAGAGGACTAATATCCAAATAATTACCCGTCTCCGTCTCAACCCATCTCATTATCACATATCCGCCGTTCCAATTCAAATTAGACACTTCTCTGCACAAATATATTATTGTCTTTTCTTCGTAGTTGATTGTCACATTGCCCCGTCCGGTATTAGCATAAAAAGCGGCAATCTCCTCAAATGTGCCATGCATTCTATGCGAATTTTCAACCGCCCATAGATTAACGGCATCTATTAAATGTTTAGGAAACAAAAATACAAAGATGCCGCCGGAATTTTCGCCCGCGGAAATCATACCGGTCGAACTGTCTATCGAAAATCTTCGGGTAGAATCCATTAAACGAGTAATCATAAAATAGTAACGACGCCCGTCCCGCATCGCGTATATATGAAGTCTTTCTATGCTGTTAAAATCATACAGCCTTGCTCCGTATCCCGCTTCTATAATCAAATCCCGCAATTGAGACATATCGTACTCGGTATCAAAAAACAGACTGCTAGTCATAAATGTGCGGCTATGCGCGAACGGCAAGTCAAATCGATATTCCTGATAAAAATCATATATATGACTTTGCGACCGCCCTCCGACACAAGCAGTTAATGCGAATTGTGACAGAAATGTACCAATAAGCATAACTATAATCAACATTTGCCTAAATTTTTTCATATGAATTATCTCCGTGATTTTTTTACTTACTGCCGAATAGCAAAATACAAAATGACACTCAGTATTATACCAATAATCAATGCTCCGCCTATACTTATCCAATCTTCTTTTTTCAGCTTAAAAGAACGTCTGAAAATAATATAAAGACTTATTGAGAATATTAAGCCTACTATAATTATAATCATTCTCGCCGCCATTCCCATTCCGCCGAACAATCCAGAAAAGGTCGTCATAAAAGTAAAATAATACGGAATGAGTATTATATATCCGATTTTTGTATTAGACAGTCTTTCAGCATTTTCAGCCTTTTCGTACTGTGCTGTTAAAAATAGTCCGATCCACGCCGCCGTCCCCGTAACACCGGCAACGACATACATTACCCAAGTAAAACTATGATGTGCCCAATACGCCTCTTGACTCATTATCATTTGAATCAAAGGACTATACGAAAACCATAATAATGCGTCAAACGGAGTTTGGCGGTAACCATAAAAATTTGTAAAGACTTGAATTAATGCGACAGGCATTGCCAAAATACCTGCGTAAAGCGCTATAAAAATAATTCCGTCTATAATACGGGTAGCGCGTGTAAAAGCGAATGAATTAATCCCGAACAACATAACAGCTAACGGCACGGAAATAAAATATACGGCAACAAAACGAGAAAGAGTAAAGGAATTTGGCTTGAGTGCCGTTACCGTAAATCCCGACCAAAAAGCGATTGTGTACGGAATAATTACCAGCATAAGACCTATTACTGCTTTGACAAAATAAATTTTTTGACGTTTTATAGGTAATGAGTACAGACAGTCGGCTTGCTTTGCGTCTGTCTTAAAAGAAAACATAAGAACAGGCACGACAGTACAAAGCAATACTAATGCTATAAGAGGAATATCAATATAACTTCGCGGAGTTCCCCATTCTCTTTGCGTAAAATCGGCAGGCAAAACATACATTAAATAGATTAATGCCGAAAATACCGTTATTATCAATAATGCTAGCCAATATCTTTTTAATTCGTACAAAAAATATTTTTTCATAGCCCAATCCTCCCTTCTATATCGCTTATAAACATTCCCTCAAAATCCACAGGCAACTCGTCAATGACAAGCGGTTTTAGCTTTTGTATTTTTTTCAAAATTTGTTCCTTATCACCGCGGAATACTATTTTGATTATACGGCCGCTTGACTCAAAGGATATACAATCTATACCTAAGTCCTTCTTAGCAACGGGTTTATCAAAAGCAATTTGAAATTTGAAAAGTTTGTCAAGAGAGTCGCGCAAAGACCCGCTACTTAAAATTTTCTTTCCATCAATAAGCCCGTAACCGTCACAAATATCCTCTAATTCTCTGAGCGAATGACTGGCAATAACAACAGTACATCCCGTGCGGGTGACTAAATCAATTATTCCGCGCCTAAAAATCAATCTGGCTGCCGGATCAATTCCGTCAAAAACCTCGTCCAAAAACAAATACTTAGGCGACGACGCAAATGCGATAGCTACAAACAGCCGCCTTTTCATACCCTTAGAAAAACTACGGAGCGGCGTAGACAAATTAAGATTATAGGCACTAATGTAATTTTGAAATATTTTTTCGTCAAAGTTATAAAAGATTTTATATAATTTGGCTACGGCGTTACCATTCATGAGCGGGGTGTAAAAAGGCTCATCGGGTAAAAATAAAAGTTCTCTTTTCTTCCGTTCATTTTCAAAAATATTCTCGCCGTCAATCAAAATCTCACCTTTATCAGCACCGAACACACCGGACAAAAGGCGTAACAGCGTAGACTTCCCCGCTCCGTTAATTCCCACAAGTCCAAAAATACTGCCTGTCGGAATAGACAAATTAAAATCCTCAAGCGCAACAAATTTGTCGTATTTTTTAGTGATGTTTTTTATTTCTATCATTGTATCCTCCGATAATAAAGCCGCCCGCTCATTTTTCCGGCATTATATCCATATACACATCCTTAATAATCTTCATTATTTCCCCATATTCAAGTCCCGCATCTTTAAATATTATTATTTGCTTTTCCGCCTCTTTTGCAACATTACTTGTAATACTTTTATCAAATGTTACATACGAGCCTTTTTTAGGAATAGTCTTAATCAATCTATTAGTTTCTAAAATTGCATACGCCCGCTCTACGGTATTAGGATTTATACCAAGTTCAATGGCTAACTCACGGCATGAGGGCAACTTTTCCCCGTCCGATAATACCCCAAGCCGTATATAATTGCTGTATTGCTCGGCGATGTCGTCGCAAATATTTTTTTTACTATGCAAATTTAATTTCATATTTTATCTGTACCGTCTGCGCTATCTGTATTAACTGTACTATTATAATAGTACAAAAAAAGGCGCTATGTCAACACTTTTTTGGCACTTTTTGAAAATTTGTAAAATATTTTTTTCTTTAATTTATTTCCGTTATGTCAAACGGTGTTGCTTGATAAACGCAGTAGTTAATCCAATTATTAAAAAGCAGCGACGCATGAGAACGCCATTTGACGAACGGCGGTTTTTGAGGATCGTCGTCGGGAAAGTAATTAAACGGAACTTTTATCGGCAATTCTTTTTTAATGTCTCTATCGTATTCGTTATGCAATGTAAGTGCGTCATATTCGCTATGCCCTGTCACAAATACATGTCTTAAATCATAGCTTGCCGCTAAATACACTCCCGCCTTTTTGCTCACCGCTAATAAATCAAGCTTACCTTCAAGGTCAACCGCTCTTGTTTCGGTATGACGCGAATGCGGGGCTAAGAAAATATCGTCAAAACCTCTCACAATCGGATTTTGAGGCATAAGAACCTTATGCTCAAACACTCCGAAAACTTTGTCTTTTGTATCGTATTTAGGTACTCCGTAATGGTAATACAATCCGGCTTGTGCAGCCCAGCAGATATACATTGTGCTGTAGACATTATTTTTTGCCCATTTCATTATACGGGTAAGCTCGTTCCAGTATTTTACTTCTGTAAAATCTAAGGTTTCGACGGGCGCGCCGGTAATTATCAGCCCGTCAAATTTAGTATTTCTTTGATAAACATCATCAAAGGTCTTATAAAAAGTCTTTAGATACTCAGCTTCTACATTTTTTCCTGTATAACTTGCCGTACGAAGCAACGTAACTTCCGATTGAAGAGGCGTATTAGCGATAAGTCTAAGTAATTGCGTCTCCGTGTCAACCTTATTAGGCATAAGGTTAAGAATACCCAAATTGAGCGGTCGAATCTCCTGACTAACCGCCCTTTTATCGTCCATTACAAAGATGTTTTCTTTTTCTAAGCGTTTACCGCTGGGAAGCCCCGTAGGAATCTTAACAGGCATAACTTGTCCCTCCATAATAAAATATACACTATTTACTTTTTGTTGTCAAATCATGGCAATAGAAAAAACCGAAATTGTGTATCCATTTCGGTTTTTTATGTTATTATAGCCGGATAAAAAGATTTGCGCTTACGGAGCATGCCTGTTTATTCTATCCGCACACATTCCTCTTTGACGGCACACTCTCCGCACAAAGGCTTTTGACTCTTACAACAATACCGTCCGTGAAATATGAGCAGGTGGTGACATAAAGGCTTATAGTCATCAGGGATTGTTTTTTCTAATTCGGCGCTGACCTTTTCGGGAGTCGCTCCGCTACTTAAGCCGAGCCGCCTGCTCACACGGAAAACATGCGTGTCCACCGCTACATAGGGCTGTCCGTAAACTTCGGCTAATACAACCTTTGCAGTTTTTTCACCTACCCCTCTAAGACTTATAATATCGTCAAAATTATCGGGCACCCGTCTGTCGAATTTACAAACAATGTCTTTACCCGCACTAATAATCGCTTTTGCTTTACTTCTAAAAAAACCGCAACTCCTAATATACTCCTCTAGCTCTTCCTGTTTCATTTCGGCAAAACCCTCGGGAGTATTGACCTTTTGAAATAGTTTCGCTGTCACCGCGTTGACTCTTTTATCGGTACACTGCGCGGACAAAATCACAGCCACCAAAAGTTCAAACGGCGTCTTAAAATCAAGCTCGCAAACTGCATTTGGATACCGCTCCTTAAGTATATCCAAAATTTTAGTTGCTCTTTGGATTTTATTCATTATTGTTTTATTATAACACAAGTTTC
>Ga0123355_10004137_pt1 | contig 21044 bp, 18 predicted proteins | sample TergutEmb28metaG_3_FD_89872 | JGI IMG/M metagenome (GOLD analysis project Ga0123355, IMG submission 89872) | Embiratermes neotenicus P1 segment gut microbial communities from Petit-Saut dam, French Guiana - Emb289 P1 | ecosystem: Host-associated > Arthropoda: Insects > Digestive system > Gut ...
ATCCAATTGGGTAGCTGTTCATCTCAGCCTTTGGTGAGGTTTTGCCCTTTTATAGTGTGCTTTTTACTATTTTATAAAACTTATCTTTAAATAGTGGGCAGCATCCGGAACGAATTAAACGATTTTCTATAGAAACCTACGGAAAATCATGTTTCTGCTAACGAATGTGATTCTGGAACGAATTATCTTTGTTAGCCGAGGTATCACGGTATATGGAAACATGCGGTCAACTTTGTGCCCTAGCTACTGTACGCCCAGGCAGAGAATCCCAGTGTCCATTGAACTGAAGGCACGTGGGCTGTAGAGCTATTCTGGATGTTTTGTAGGAGAGAAAAAGCTCTTGCCCCTGCCAGGAAGTGAACCGCAGTTCGTCTGTCCTGTAGCACGGTCACTATGCCAATTATGCCACCATCAGTGCTGAAGCGCAAAGGATTTCAAAGGCAGGGATACAAATCTTTGTGGGTGTTAAGCTGTGACATTGGGGTCATAGACACCGCCATTTGAAAGGTTTGTCATACCTTCCTCGGCAGGGTCAAGCAATCCAAGGAGAGTGTGCAGAGATACTACACTCCTTTGAAACATTGGCAGTTGATATGGCATAACATCACAGTCTTCATCAACACTGCTCTCAGAATCTGAAATCTAGCTATATAATTAAGAGTGACCTTGCACTCGTTGACCCCGAAGATGACCGAACGTGGATCCTTTGAAATGTTGGGAACTGTAACCCCAAAAGCATGGTATCACACTGCAGAAGATGAACTGTGAGGGCAGTTGCTGTTAATATGATGACACCAGAGTGGCAGGTTGGTAGCAAGGAGTGGGGGAACATGCAAGAATGTGAGTGTTGACAGACTCCTGCTAAACACCTTGAGCTTCAGTGCTGATTCAGGTGGAATCTGCAGGACAGGCTAAACATTAAATGAGAAAGCAGTGAATGGAATCTGAATTGGGTCAGACAGAGGTACAGAGTGTTCAGTTACATAATGCCAGACAAATCTGAGATCGCCACTTGCAAATTTCAGATGGCTTCAGGATTCTGTTGTTCTAGGATATGATGGTGCCTTCCTGGGTAATTCATTCCTGACATTTTGTAAGGCATTACATTTCTTTAAATGTTGGGTACTGAGAGCTGTGTGACGCAGCAGTTGTGATGGTCTGTGTGTAGCACTGGTTAGGAAGGGAGATGGGGCCAGTAATGATCAGTGAGTGACTTCGTAACCTCAATGATGGAGTCACTTTGGGTATCAGAGATGATGTAGGAAGCATGTTTCTTGATTAGCTTAATGATGCTGTGTCAACTATAGAAACTATATAGCATCAGCTGGCACAATAAATTGTATGGTGAGGAGTCACATCACATCACATCCTCCTGCCGCACAGCAACTTACTGCTCATCGCCCTTCACTTCTGCAAATTTGAATGCCTCTAGCTCGGTGACCAAGTAGTCCCTCTGCCTCTGTAGCTCTTGTTTCTCCTTCTCTGTGATGCTGCGCAAGTATGACAAACGTGACAACGTCTCTTTCTGTGACAGAAACCTCTTGAACACGTCCTCAGCATCCGTCTGTCCTAGAAGCAACACGGTCACTCTGATGCACAAATCAGAACTCACTCTCTCAGCCTTCAATTTTGTATGCGAACTGAAGTTGCAAAATTGACCAAACTACATGGTGGCAGCACATCACAGATGACACTAGATTTCAGTCTAGCAGACTTTGATTGAAGGTTTGACAAAATAACTTTGTTTTTATATGCACTTGGTGTTCAGTGCTGACAGTGAGACAGCTGAACTGGTCTGAGTCTTCAGATGAACCCTCTTACCTGTAACTGCCTTCAGCGTTTCAAATGCTTTTTCAAGGTAAATGGTGATTCTAGCTGTAGACTCATCCATTGCTGATGGTGCACCGTCTGTTGAACTTACAGAGTCTTGATGCATCAGTGTACGAGTTGTGGGGAAAATGCGGCGTTCAAGACGTTCCAGTTCTTGCCTTCGTTCGTCCACTTTAAATCTGGGCAAATGAAAAGCACAGGTTGAAACAGCTCTTCCATTAAGGAAGGTGGAAATTGTGGTGGAAGTGTAGCTCAATGAATGATGCTAACACATAAAAATTACCGTCATGAAACAATTAACAGCAAATTGCATTCAGGAAATGTCTGCCACCACTGAGGCCACAATATACAGGGTGTATCAAAATGATTGGAGCGGTTTTGAAGTTGATTCTATTCACAAGTATGGTGGACAGAATTATGAATACTAGTAGAAATGAAAGAGTAACTCAACAAGTTTATGACACATACCTACAAATGTTTGATGTATGCACCCTTCGTTACATGGCACACATCGAGGCGATAGTCCAATTCCTGCCATACTCTGCTCAGCAAGTCAGGTGTGATGGTCTCCACAGCCGCGGTAAATCTGTTCTTCAAATCAGGTATGCTCACGTACTTGTGACTACTTCCTTTGGGGTTACGTGAAGGACAAAGTGTTTGTGCCACCACAACCCGTGAGCATACCTGATTTGAAGAACAGAATTACCGCGGGTGTGGAGACTATCACACCTGACTTGCTGAGCAGAGTATGGCAGGAATTGGACTATCGCCTCGATGTGTGCTGTGTAACGAAGGGTGCATACATCAAGCATTTGTAGGTATGTGTCATAAACTTGTTGAGTTACTCTTTCATTTCTACTAGAATTTATAATTCTGTTCACCATACTTGTGAATATAATCAACTTCAAAACCACTTCAGTCATTTTAATACACCCTGTATTGTGTTCCAGTTTGCTCTCTAAGAGCATGAAGATTAAAATACACAACTATAAATTTGCCTGCAGTTTTATATGGATGTGTAACTTGGTTTGTCATATTAAGGGAAATGCATGGGCTGAGGGTGTTGGAGAATAGGGTGCTGAGGAAGGTAGTTTGGCCTAAGAACAAGGAAACTACCTGAGGTTCGAGAAAACGGAATTAGGAGGAGTTTCACGATCTGTATTGCTCATCAGATGTTCATGTGATGTGATCAGGAGAATGAGATAGGCAGAGCATGTTGCATATCTGTGGGAGGAGGGAAGTGCATACGGGGCTTTGGGGGAAAATCTGGACTAAAGAGACCACCTTGAAGACTTGGTTTTGAGATGGGAGGATAATATCAAAAGGAATCTTAAAGAAATAGGATGGGAGTGTGTGGAATGGATTAATCTAGCTCAGGATGGGAACAAGTGGCAGGCTGTTGTGAGCATGATAATGAACCATCAGGTGCTGTAGAATGCTGGGAATTTTTTGACTAGATGACAAACTGTGAGTTTCTCAAGGACTTTGCTGCACGACCTTAGTCTGAACATTGTCGACAATCACGAGACAAATGTTTTGTATGTCACATACCTTGCCATTATTCACTGTACTGTATTGAGTGTCACGGCTGTGAACCACTGAGCTCCCTACCTTAGGTCCTCAAGCTGCTTCTCCCTAGTTCTGGTCATGCTGACTGCACTAACCTCCTGTCTTAACAGTATGCCTCTTGTACTGTCTCGTAGCCCCAGTGCCTCGCCATATATTGCCTGTAACACAACACGTCAATAGTCTTGTGGGATGTGACACTGTGGCGTTTGGTGAGTAGCTCCTGATATCCATACCTTGGAATATCCGAGCATGAATGTGAAGGCACTACAGTCCTGCAGAATGTCAGGACCCTCTCACCCAGCACACAGTGTCACATCCCAGAAGACCTGAATCCTAAGCAGCATTGGTGTGGGAACCTAAATCTCATGATGCAATAGGCTATCTGTCTGTCTGTAGTCTCACACCTCACCTGTGCACCAGCCCTCACCTTCAGATGAATCATTTCCGATTCTTGCTTCTTAATTGCTTCCTCAATCCTCATCAGTGTGCTCTCAAATGCGATACTGTCTTCCAGCAGGTTGCTCTGGATGATTCGATACTTTTTCTTTATGTGCTGTGCTTCCATCAAGTTCATTTCTACTCGATGTATCTGGTTCTCTAAAGTGCAGATTTCCTGGAATGTTGAAGATGAGCCTGACACATCTTCTGACATTCAACTTTCCTTCAGCAGCTAAATAATAAATTTTACGTCCTTCACCATAATTGCAACAGCCTGTCACTTACTGTGAGTAGCCACTGCATTGCATTTCGTATCCTCAACAAACTATTTTTATGAGATCCAATTTAATATCACCTTACCATTTTACTTGGGTTGTGCAAGTAGATTTTAAACCGAAACCTTCTGTACATTGCCTGTTTCTCATAGTATTCCTCCATCCATATGAATTTCCTTACCATGTAACTCTCTTCATTTCCCTACTCACCTGACATTCGGTATCCTCCTTGCAGCGCACAGTTTTCCTGTGCAGCAGACGGCGGTACTCGTCAGCCAGCTCCTTCATCCTCCTCTGGCTCTGAAACACACATACACACACATTCCTTAGCCATTGCTCTGTATTTCCTTTACTTACTGCTTGTAAATCATTACATTTCAGTGGTGCACCTTGTTTGAATCATGATGAAGCTGGTCGAGCTTCTTCTTGAGATCATTTGCCTTGCAGTCCAGTATCACAGTGATGTCATCGCCTGTCTTGTTACGCAAGGCACACATCTCTTTGGGGTACTTGGTACTGGCTCTCAAGATGCTGTCAACTTTCTGCAACAGAATTACATCTCACATTCTGTGTTGTCACAAGACTGACTGCTATTTTATGGCCCTGCACAAAGAATTGATATTTGTCACTGAACTTGGACTGTTCCACAGGATATACTAGAGAGGTGTCAGGTTAGTTGGTTAGAAGGAGTTACGTACAGAGCACAGATCATTGTGTGTTGCCCACTATTAACCAAGACAATGTTTTTTTTTTCTCTCCACACTGCATGAGATCGGAAACCTCAGAGTTTTCTGTTATGAATAGTGAATGCTTCCTTTATCATCAGACTCTGACTGAAGGAGTGGTGTGCTGAGGTAATAACACGGACAGGTCTTTTTAGAAACACCGAGGACACTGTCGCTGTGCACACCTGCTTACTCGAAGCACCCACTCCCTGCACACACCATGCTATATGCCAGCCACCTGCACCCACAGCTGCCACCAGAGTGTGTTCAGACTCTGTCTCAGCAGCTTGTATATATGTGTGAAGTTGAGTGCAGCCTGACAGCCAATTCAGTCAACTGGCCTTCTGTTTGGAATAGGAAGTTCTGCAGAATAACAAACCTGTCCAGTTGCTGTAAGCTGTCCATTCAAGTTCTTTATCTCCTTCTTCAGTTGTTTTATCTTATCTTTGTTCCTTTTCTTCTCCCCATCCAATTCCTCATAATGTGCTTTGCGCTGTCCCTCTGAAACAGGAAGAGGGGTGCAACAACAATGAAGACACATGGTGAGTCACACAGAAACATTGAAGTGTTTGTAGCAACTAACTGATTGCAGACAGTTTCAGCACAGCTTCATCACTTTGAAGCACAGTCTGTTATGTACAGCACACAGCAAATCCCTCTAACCCATGCAGTTGACTGGCTGTGACTGTAGCTGCACTCAGTAAGGTTTTGATTTGTCTCAACTCACATGATCAAATCAGGAAGAATGTGTCATGTATGGGGGAGAGTGAAGGTGTGTACATGTGAAAACCTGAAAGAAAGTGTCACTTGAAAGACGTAAGTGCAGTTGGGAGTGTAGTGTCGAAATGAATCTTAGTAGAGTAGGATGAAAGGAGGTGTACTGGACTGATGTTGCTGAGGATATGGATGTTGTGAACACCATAGTGACCTTTCAGTTTCCACAGAATGTTGGGAACTTCTTGCCTAGCTGAAGAACTGTTAGTGTCTCAACAAAGGCTGTGCTGTGTGGAGTTAGTTAACACTAAGCTTTACTTGCTAAAACAGTACCTGGGAGTTCTGAGCGTGTATCATAATGCCCTGTCATACACTCAGTCTTATTTTAATGTCATGTTTAGTAACAGAAATTTATAATTAAACAATAAAATGTCATTTAGCCCATGGATAAGTGTGGTGGACCTTTGTGCAGCTGGTTAAAACATCCTCTTGAAACCTAGTCAACTCAGATTATTATTATTATGTTTTTTATTATTACCATCATTTACTAGTAGTAGTAGTAGTAGTAGTAGTAGTAGCAGCAGCAGCAGCAGTGGTAGTGTTAGTGACTGTGTATTATTTGGAGGGAACAACTTACTACTTAGATTCCCATTCTGTTATTATCACAATTTTCTGAACTACCCTCAAATTTTTGCAGCGTCACCGCACTTGAACCTGTTGACTGATAACAAATCACACATCATGCCTACTGTTTAGATATAACTATTATCTCCAAATCAAATAATGCGTGCCACACTCTAATGTTTCGCCGTGTTGCCGACGTTTCGACAGACCATACCGCTTTAGTCTCAGCAGACCAGAACTTTGAAGGTGCACTATTTGTTGTCATCGGACAGACAGATGAATGTAATTCTACCACACGTCATTTTGTTCTTGTAGATTCAAAACAAAAATAGCCTCACAGAAATCTGTGTATTTCTCCACGCGCTCTTGTCATGCACAACTTCTGACCCCCACATTTTGTGCCGCTAGTGAGCTCCCACCTCCCAAGTTTGCGCGCTAGCCATATTCATCTCGAGTACACAAAGTTCCCTAAAACACAGTCCAATGATTCAAACTGCAAGTGGTTCACACAATGTCGGGATCTTAGAAGGCTAAAGGAATGTAGGTTAACAAAATACGAGAAAGTCTTGAATTCTCAATTAGGTATTTTACCAGTTTGGCACAATATATTGCATGACATGTCAACAGCATTGCAAATTGTGTGGGCCTGGTCTGTGATTTAGTGCAGAGTTCACCGAGCCGTTGTGTGCTTTCTGTATGTCATAAGGGACTTGCTGAAAGTTTATCACATTTACTTCCGTACAAAGAGTACGGCCTGGTCTCTGCCTCTCGTCTCGAAACTCGGACACGTCCAGTACCATTATGTGCAGATCTGTGTACCAGAACTCAGTCAAATCGGACAGAAAATTCTGAAAGTGTGGACAAGAAATTCATTTACGCCCCTGAGTGAAATACGGCTTACAGCGAGTCCATGTCCACTGAACACACGATCAGTCACTAAATTTCGTGGACCTGTGCGTAGAATTTGTTACACATCGAACGAAAAGCGTAGAAAATACGAGCAACATTTTATTGCCACCCATTAAGTACGGTATTGCCTTTACTACGCCGAGAATCACGAAACCCACATTTGCTGAGTGGAACTACGCGGTGAGCTGCTACATGAATGTCACACAGATTGGTGAAGAAGTATGGAAAGTGCGAGTGGAAATTCATTTACTCCGTTCAGTAAATTGTGACTGTAACTGAACCGATCTTCATGACATTCACGCTTCCTCGACAACTTTTTGTAAAGAACTTTCATACGGGATTTCATGAAAATCCCACCTACGGTTTCTTCAGTGATACTACGTCACAGATGGACAGACGAACATATTCTCTACATCAGTGTTTCGTTTTCTTCATAAAGAACACCTAAATGTAATTTACAATTGGCAGTGATTTTTGCATCACAAATTGAGAAGGGCCGCTCAGTAATTTCTTTCCATGTATGAAGTACAACAGTTGAAGATATATATTATTAAATTCAAACTTGTCTGCAAATAATTCCAGAAGCTACTGCTGCTAGAAATGAAACACGAGTTCAGTAATGCTACATCACAAGTTTCAATTATACATGTAATTAAAGAACGTTACCGGATAGTTGTATTTTTTTCTTGAATTCAAAAATCTCTTTGTTCGTGTCTGCCAAGCTCTTCCGATTTATTCTGCTTGTTTGTGACATAGTAAGATTCTGACAATGTTTTAAGAGCCGCGCTGTCAAACGCATTCAAGTGCCGCTGCAGAACGTAAACAATTAACGCGCGCCTCCCATGTTGAGTTAGTTCTGTAGGTGCACGTAGAAACATTCGTGGTAGGGACGGTTGTACCGGATGAGATAACTGAATAGAATTTAATTGTATGTATCGTGGTTTGAGCAAAAATTACCCCAGTGGTGGCTAAGAGACACATTGTCCGTACTGTATCTCTGTAATATTATTCGTTCCATGCATTGATAACTAAGATATTTAAAAAGCCAACCAAATGCAAATTTACCTCACAATTATGTTACACTAAAACATTACGATTAAAAATCGCCACATGTTTCCATCACTGCAGTGTTTTATACATGATTATCTGGTGTGTGTACTTCTTGTTAATGAACCTACAGAAGTCGAAACATTTAGGAGTTCTTAATTGTAATGTTTTAGTGTAATAGAACTGTGCATTTGGTTGGCTTTTGTAATATTTTGCATCACTGTACTGCGATGCTGAACAAAACACTCACTCATCTAGTGGTATCTTGATAACATTCTTTATGTGGAGATAAAGCAATTAACGGCGGGGAGTTGTTTAAGAAATAACATTCAGTGTTCATGCAAGTGCAGAGTAATGCAGTCTTGCAGCTTCTTGGACTGGAATCACGAAGATCCAGGAAACGTCAATAAAACCAGTCAGGCGGGTTTTGAGCATTGTTGAACACGGAATTTCGGAACACGCTCCAGTTGGCATGGGTCATCCCTGCCTTGTGCACATGTAATTACTCATGTTGCCAACAGATGGCAGACAGAGTATCCTGGCAGCATCATTTTGCAGTCTACCGGCATTACCGCAGTTCCGAGTGTCATGCAGTACGTAATTAGTTTCCGACGCGACGTCGCATCGCGGAAACTCCCAGTGTGAACCTTGGAACTCCCAATGTTCGAAATTTGTTCATGAATGAAATTTTAATTTGCAAGTGAAACTGCAGTCTGCCATGTTTTCGTTTGGCTTATTTGCAACGGAAAATCGTGGGTACTTAACTGAATTCCGCTATTGGTAATGCCGCTGTTGTGTAGTAAGCTAAAAAGCGGATAAAATCCTTAATCGTTTGTGCTGTTTATGATAATTTCCATTACAAGAATAATGTTGCTGCTGATGTCAATTTGCGCTGTAAACAGAGATACAATTTTGCATCGCGACGGTGAACGACAAAAAATGCCAGTTCGGTGTTTCCCTTTTGTATCGCGATGTGAATAACAGGAGAATGGAGAAAATTACGCATTGTGGAGCTTAGTGATTTGTATTCGTCATCAAAGATTATTCCGGTGACCAAAGCGAGGAGTATAAGAGAGGCAGAGCATGAGCCAGGTGTGGGGGGGAACAGTGCCTACGGGGTTTTGTTGGCGAAACTTGAAGGAATTACACCAACTGAAAGACCTAATCGTAAATGGGAGGGCAATATTAAATTTATGTGAAAGATGGTTTTGGGGAGTATAGTAATTTGACTCAGGTTGGCGCAGGTAACTTGTGATCATGGTAATGAACTTCCGGGTTCGGTAAAATGTTGGGGATTGCTTGACTGGCTGAGGAACTGTCAGCTTCCGTCGTGAAGATAACTGAACAAAAATTACATAATTTTAAAAGGCAGCGAATTGAGGCAAGACGGAGATATACATAATCTTCATCATGTATATGCATACGACATTTATGTAACTGCGGAGTTTAGACCCAAAATGAAGTTACGCATTAACCATATGAGCTGGCGATGCTACGACCATTCAATATTTCCTGTATCTTGTACTTCATTGACAGTTTTCAAACGCTGCGTATGAATTTTTGACGTCATTGAGGGTTGGAATGTGTACTTCGACCAGAATTTGGAGAGGCCAGAGCGGTAGGGCAGTATACAACGCTTCCTGGACTCATGCTCTGCACTCGAACACGTGAACTTCGTCGTCGTCGTCGTCATCATCATCAGCATCATCATCATCATCAGATCACGGGCAGCAGGACTATCGCCATTAACTTTATAATCACCATCGATACCAATAAAAACAACTTCTTTTCTTCTTCTTCACGTTATATTTGAACCAATAATTAAATTACTTAATATAAATCATTTTTATCAAGATTCTTTAAGTGCTTTTGTGTTTCCACTTTTTTTTACCAAAAGTTCCAGCTGCAATGAAGTTTGACAAATTTAGTAAATTTTTGTTTTAATTTTAGCATTAGCGCGCGACAATATTTTTCAAATTTAAAGGATTTTACCTAAAATTCTGTAAAGGATTTTTCTAAATGCTTTTTTTTCAATACATTTTTCTTAGTGTTTTTACTTAGCCAAAAGGTTATAAAACTCCACTGGTAATGACACTCCACCATTTTGTGAATATCATAAGATACATTTTTTTAAATAGTTGTTTAATTGTTTTGAAAAGTTGAGTGAAGAAGAACAAAAAGTGTGTAAATGATGAAATTTTACGAAATTTATTTGTTTTGAACAATTTCATAATTTTAAAAATTTAAAAGAAAACAACAAAAGCAGTTATAAATGGAATAAAAATAAGGTGATAAAAGTTATCAATTGAATTAACTCATTCGTCATATTTAAAAAAAAAGCATAATTCATTCATTTCCAATATTTGTTTCATATGTTTTAAAATGTTGTAATGTTCATAAAATTTTTAATTTCAGATTGTCAAATATTTTGAAAAAAATTAAAGCAAATTAAGTAATAAAATATATAAACTAAACCACTTTTCACTAAATCATTTAAATTCTAATTTTTATACATTCAATCATATTATCTTGTTTAAAGACAAATCATTTCATCCGTCAAAGTTTCATTTGATTCATCATCAAGATCTGTAAAGAAATCTGCATAATTACTATTTAAAATAAATTTTGAGGTATCAAATTCATCACCAAATTCATCTTGTGTTGAAGTTAAATCATCATCATCGTCACAAAACATCGTTGTCTTCATCATCATAACCACCATCATCCTTTTAGCAACATTGAATGTGAATGAACTCCTCCGATTGGTCGGTGGTTGCTGTGCAACAGTGCATTCCACACCGTCCACCTAAGAAATTAGTGCAGTTCACATTTGATTCGCACAGGTCATGGGTGGGTAAAGCACTAGTATTAATATTATATTCACATCGAAATGCTAAGGATTTGTGAAGAAAGATCCTGTATATAGAGATATGAGACATAAATTAAAGTTTCACACAGCAGGGAACTTTCCCACAGTTCGTGGCGCGAAGGGATACAAGTACTATCCGCATGGGAACTACTTTCAGTTACTGTAGCGAACAATGGGGGTTTAGAGTCTGGCGAAGAACGGTACGGTGGTGATGTTTGCAATTAAAATCGCTGTAAAAGTGCGCGGAAAATGCGTGTGAGTGCGTAAATGAGTGTTGAACTCGTGTGTTAATAAGTCGGTTGCTGAACATGTGGCGACAGGATTTTAGTTTTGTGTTTGTGATCTTGGTAACTTGTTGGATTCAGTCTGTAACAGGTAGGTATCCCATCTTGTGCTTGTAGATCTGTGTTGACCTGCACTCTGGTGTCTTGTTTTCCGTTTGGCCTAACTAGATCATCGGTGCTGTGAACGTTAATTCGTATTGCAGGTCTCCGTTTGAGTTTCCTTAAGCGTTCATTTCCGCTTGCCGAGATACCAATGGAATTCGGTAAACAAATGTCGCAGCACTGTGCTTCTAAGTTGTAAGAAGTGTGAGGGGTAAATGAAGGATATCACATTTTGTGCAACTTTGTTGTTACCATAAATGAAATTCTAAGTGCGGTTGTACGCTTAAGATGTGGTTGGTATTTTTTGCAGGCGCATTAGGTTTGTGACTGCACGTTGCATTTACGAAGGGACTGAATTCGAGTCTTGTAAAGTTTTCTGATGTATGTAGAGGCAAATTATCAGGCACTGGGGCCCGTCTTTGTTGCATTCGTGTTCATGTTAGCGTACGGTGAGACTACAGTTCACTGCTCGGCGAACCATCTTGTTGAAGACATGTATATATAATAGTACGTAAAACATATTTGTGTAGCCATTTTGCTACACGACATATTCACGTTTTGGCTTGTTCCACTCGCCAACTGTAATTTGAAACATTGGCGGAAAATGCAGGAGGAATATTCGATGCGTGCCTAATTAATTACATCCAGTTAAGCACTCTCAGCCACCCGACATGTTCGCGGGCAGTAAGTTGGAAAACGGTTTGTGTTAAAACCTGCTGGGTGGAGAGACCGCGTCATTGAACGACCATGGAGACTACTGTCGAGTGCAGGCGGCAGTATTTACAGATTAATGAGTGTGCGAGAAGTGATGCTTCCATATCGTCAAGCGACAAATTGTGCTGTAAGAAAGCAGCTGTCGTGTAATTTTGTGTGTTACGGACGGGGTGTGGATCAAAGAAAATATTACCGATCAAGTTGGGTCTGTTCATAACGCTTGTGACGTGTAGTCCGGAAGTGTCCAGTTCACATCTCACCCGGCACCCGGAGTCGTGTATGGTGGCACTCCCGAAAGTTTTCTCAGACTGGGCCAAGAGCGCACCCATCTATTTATTATTTACCAGTACCCCTGCGATTCTGTGCTGTAGCCAGAAGCTCGAGTTAAAGACAGCCTCGCAGAATGGAGAGGATGAAGATTTTAAGGTAGTCCCTGTTCGTAACCGTTTGCAGCGCAGAGGGTGCTTGTACCACCAGGTTTAACGTTTAGGATTTTTCCGTTCTCTCTACACAATATCTTTGATAGGTGAAGGAAAAAGTCCGAGTTGATGAGATTCATTGATATCTCATCGTCAGAACCTCGTAGATTAATAGTGCATTCGTGTGCTTTGTATGGATCTCAGAACAGTGATTATTTCTCTGTACAGCATTCACTGATATGTTTTTATAACCGAGACGGAGTGTGTTTACTGCGCGTTATGGACTGAAAGTTTACATATGACGTAGTTAATTTTAAAAGAAAACATTTAGTCTCTGGTTTCAGTTAATTTTAATTCTTGAAGGATTAATTATGCGCCGCATCGGGATGGCTGTTTCGTTGTTTTATATAGCGATGACTGTTGTGAAATTTTGTTGAAGGGCGATACACACCAGGTCGTAAACCGGTTAAAACTTTTCATGTGGAGGGTTGATTGATGGGGAGAGTGGAATATGTCCCCACATAGGCCTATCCTCAGCGCGAGGTAGAGGTGAGTGGTCAGTCTTATTTCCTGACTGCTTTATCCCGAGGGAAAGGGTTCGCTGTAGAAAAAACCTGCCGTGCCCATAGGTCCCAGATCCTGCCTGGGAGCGTTAGAGGGGAGCAAGATTTGTTATTGTGTATTGTTAAATAGTGGCCCGTGTGTCCGGTTTGCGCAAGTGGCTCGCGTGTTGTACCGCCGTCTGTTGACACCTGACCGTTAACTATATTGCTATGTGAGCTTTGTTAGACGGTAGCATGTTCCTGTGAATTGTGATCAGTTTACTGTCACACAGCCGTCCAGCCGAGGTTTGTCTTGTCTCTTCGTGGTCATGAGATGTATCTAATAGCATTCGTCTTTATCTCTACACTCTTGACCTTCATTTCCCATTCGTAGGGTTATCAGGGTGACCTGGAGCCCCGCATTTTACATGTCGGTTGAGTGGCAGCACTTAAAATCGTACAGTGGGACTCCCAGTAGATAGTACCAGTTGAATCTCGCCCTATAATTCTCAGTTGCAAAGAATAATCATGGCAAGAGATGTATGTATCTGTTATTTTTCGGGTGTTAACCAAAATCGACATTTGTCGGCAAATTTTGACACGCCAAATACGAAATATTATGAAAATCCGTACGGTTGTTTGCACTTTTCCTGAGAACGGACTGACATGAGGAAGGTAGTGAGTGACCGCTAGTCGCAGTTCTGCGATTGCTCCTTAAAATGGCGATTGCGTGAAGTCCGTATTTGGCGTGTGGTTTGAATAGCCGTTGGAGCCAGGCATGTGCGTGACATAGAACATGAAGGTACCAGCAGCACGTTACGTATGAAGTACCAATATTGTTTGCCGGTAGGTACAAACCCGGTGACGCGGCGAGCGTGGAGTTGTAAGGAATGTCACGTTGACAAGATGAGTGCCAAGTCGGAATTTAGTGCAGAAAATGTAGTAGTAGTAATCTGACTTATTTTGCTATTGGAAGCTTCCCATATATAGTTTTATTCAAACACGATCATGGCAGTAGCCCTTGGAGGAAATGCTAATTTATTGTTTGTATTTTAAGTTTTAATGTACAAAGAAGACAACAACAGGACAAAGGAGGAAAGTTCTGCCTGCTACTGATTAAACCAGAGTCATTATTTTATCCGACAACTCTCGGTTGCCACTTACTGTCGGTTCGTCTCTTGTATTAACGTAGCCCACGCAACCGATTGCACACTTGCGCGCGCGCTGACTACCGGTGGGAAGTGACAAACAAAAAAAAAATATGTTTTTGCCCCGTGCATTGTGATACGGTTATGCAACACAAACCAACGAAGTGCGCCCTTTTCAAATTAATGCCTTAATTCATATTTCCAAATTCTGATTCCTTCTACATGTTTCGAACCTCATGGTTTCATCCTCAGGAAGACAGCTGTAAACACAATTTTTGTATGGTTTGTTTACATGCATTGGTGTAAGCACAAACTGCGTTTACAGCCATCTTCCTGAAGATGAACCCATGAGGTTCGAAACATGTAGATGTCAAAAATTGAAAAGTTGAATAAAAATATTAATTTGAAAAGTGTGCATTTCGTTGGTTTGTGTTGCATAATGACAAACAACAGTTGTGCAATAAAATAAGGACCCCGCGTTGCAGTGCAGCTGCTCATATAAAGCGTTTCATGGTGCTTTCCGCAGAAGGCTAACAGCGAATTGTTTCCGCTGAAACTCGCCACAAGGTGCGGTATAGCACGTCCACAACCCGCCAACGTGGTGGACACAGCCGTCTCCTTGGTTGCTCGAATTTCGCCTTTTACATGATTCCAAGTCGTCGGGAGTGCGTTTTGATGGCGAGGTCGGGCCCCGCCGCACCTCGCCCAGTGCGCCCGGCGATGTAGGTTAGTCGCTGCGGAAGTGCTTCTCTTCTGGTTCTCAGGCTTTCTCTCTGCCAGCCAGCGAACGCGTTTCATGTTCTTTGCTTCCAGCGAGGACTGCCTGGTGAACACTGCGCGGTTCTGCCACAAGGCCAGTTTGGGGCCTGAGACAAAACGCTGCCCTGTTGCTTTTCATGACTTGGTCGTCCCGTAAGGACGAGCTCGGACAGCTTGATAACATTTGTTGTGTGTCGACTTTACTGCCGACCGACAGTCGACAGAGCGATTATAGAGAGGGACATCACGTTGCTACTGCTGCTAACTGTTGACCCCAGAGTTCCTTTAATGTTTTGCATAGAAAATGCATCATATTGACTTCAGTTATAAAACATGTCGTGTTGGGTGACACCTTTGATTAATTGTTGTTGCCTTTACACGTACCGTTTGGCTCCGAACTGTAAGATATAACGAATCTGTTTATGGATGTGAAAGCTGTTCCAAACTGCCCGCGTTATGTTGGTGATATATTAAATAATCTCTGGAAAGCGATTGGACGAAATGAATTGCAAGTCGTTACCGTGCTGAATCATTCAGCATTGTTGCTGTGGCCTCTGGCGCGGCGTACGGAAGTCGTGTCGGCCCTGAATGTGACACAGACCGGCCGTTTAGGTTCGTCATGACCAGCTGTGAGTGAGTGCTGCTATATTGTGCACTCGAGTCGCAGTGCTGGTTGCAGACTCCTCAAAGAATATAACATTCCGTTTCTGCCCATGGTACCCGATTTCCGAAAGAGCGTTATTTTTTTAAGGTTACCAGGCTTCGACTGCTGGATGATGTTGAGTGCGGAGCGTCGGGGGCATGATGCTGATGTGGGAACACCGAAGTACTGTAACAAAAACCTCCCACCGTCACGTTTAACACCACAGATGTCACGTAGACTGGCCTGAGACCGAACCCGGGCCTCGGCGGTGAGAGGCATGAGCTTTGACCCTTGCAAATTCGTCAGAATGTTATTACAGTTCAGTTCCCACTGCGCAGTAAACACTGCATTGTGCAGCTGATTAGAGCACCAGGCTCTGTTGATTGGGAGGGTCTTGAGGAATACATAAATACACTGTGCGCAGGAATAAGAATTTGTATTGTCAGAGCAGGAGGTATATGTAGTTACCACAGCGTCTTTGAATGCGAGTTGACAAATGTGTGTTCAGGGAACGGGCGTAGCGTGCTTCGCCAGGTTCCACGGGTTGTGTTGTCTGTACCTGTTCGTCGTCCGGTGTGTGAATGCTGACCTTGCCACTGTCATAGTATTTACGATTTAAAGGTGGGATGACAGTCAAGTAGAACGGAGTTTGCTCATGTCTCTATAAGTGATGATTACAGTCCACTCTGTACAGAACACACACGGCAGCGGCAGCAGCTGCCGTGCACATTGGTAAGAATAGCCTTCAAAATGCATCACATCATTGTGCATTGTCTTTCAAGTCCGCGGTAGAAAACGGAACTGTTACGTGTCTTTGTCTGAACATTAACAGAATGGTCTTTACAACCCAGACGGAGTGTTTACTGCGCGGTACGGACTGAGTGTTTAAATGGAATTCAGGTGAACTTCGGTCGTAAAAAGGCCGAGTGACTGGTGGGACGCGTTTTTATCCGAGTACTTCCGTTTTTCTTGTCGGTATCATTCCGCCAGGGCACCATTATCTTATCAGAAGGACAAACGGTCGAAGTGTTGGGACCTTCAGAAGTGCACTTCCGGAAATCGGGGAGCATTGGGTAGAAAAATACTTGAAGCTTACCGACTCGTTCACACGATCAGATGCTCGTGCGTCCATCTGCCTCCTTACCTCAACCACTGTAGCATGCGTCCGATGGTCAGTGCCTGGTTACAGGAAAGCGTCTTACAAAGGGCCGATTCGCCACTCACTTTTAAGGATAAGGCGGATCTAGAAATGTACATGCAGCTGTTACCAGGGCAGCCCGAAAACCAGTCCTGAGTCATCGAAGTGCACGTACATCGTGCGCCCTGTTTTACTGTCCTCTATGTTAAATCTTCTGTTTGCTGTTTCCAGTGCACAATCGATATATTGCCATTTTACATCGCATGACTACACGGACATTTTTTAATTTGTACAACAAGGTAAAGGTAAAGATCACCCTAGAACAGGCCACGAAGGCCGAGAGGGGCAGTAGAGGTATAGCTCTACTCTTTGTTTAACCTCGTCGCTAGATGGGGTGGGTGGTCATCGCCACGCCCCGGCCGCTTTACCCCCAGAAAAGAGATCGGGTATCCATTGTACAGGAGGCTGGGTGGGCTCCAAGGCCAGTCTGTAAGGGGGGGAATTTCGCCCCCAACCGGGATTCGATCCCCGGCCCGTCCAGCCCGTGGCGAGTCGCTGTACCGACTGAGCTATCCCGGCCCACATTAACCGTGTTCCGTTTATAGTTATAGCTGCTGTAAGGGAAGGGACGAATTAGCACCGATGTTTCTTGAGAAGTGACGGTATCATTATGTGAGAGTGGCGTGGGAGTGGACCGTCACGTTTGTTGGTTGGTTCACTGTCAACTTCTCAACGTAAAACATAACATTAAAACTTCAAAAAATGTAGTGGGCGTGTGTGTCATTAATGTGAAGAGCTGAACATAGCGACAAAGAAAAGGCATTGAAGGAGTTGAGGATTTTAAGAGGATGTTTGGGAGGTAGGATGAAGAATATAGGAAGCATGCGGCACGTTTAAACCGTGATTAACCGTGGAAAGCCCAGGGGTCACCATACGTACCGCCAGTTTAACATTCAGCGATTCTACGTTCTGCCCACGCAGTGTATTTGGGTTTTGTGTGGATCTGAGAACAAACAGCGATTATTTCCCTATACAACATTAACTGGCTGGTTTTTATAACCGGGACGGAGTGTTTACTGCGCGGTACGGACTGGATCTTTATGTTTGTTACGGGTTAATCGTAGCCGTTTTGGTCGTCCCATGGTTCAGGTCGCCGGCCTATCATCGCCAAGGTACGCGTTCGATCCCAGGTCAGGCCATGTGAGATTTGTTGTGGACGCTTTGGCACGGAGACAGGTTTTTCCTATGATTCCACCAATGGTCCATATTCATCTTCATTTACATGATGGCTGGCCACCTTCAACCCAGTGGAGGGCCACACAATTCGCAACGACTTGCCCGAGGGCCGCAATTGTGTATACGTGTTTCGAAAATGCGTGGGGATTGAATGAACTAGAACGCTTTTATTGACAAACAAGACGTTTTATTTATGTTTATTATAGTTTCCGTATTGTGTTCTGTATTGTTAAATTGTGTTATTAAAACAATTCAGGTGACTGAGGTTGCTGGCCGCTTGCTGAGTGGCACTGACCAACACGATGCTGTTATCAGATGGGGAAACGGGCGGAGCCTGGGAACCTTCCAAAACGCAATGTCTTGTCGGAAATCGGGGAGTTTTGGGTAGAAAAGTGCTTAAAGGTAGGCTGTAAAGGGCTGAAAAACGTTTCGGGAAATAAATGACAAGTCAGAACACATGACGGAACATAAAATATGGAAGGCAGTGTTGGTTTTTAACAAGCTGGATAATCGGCGTTTGGGAGCAGCGGAGATAAAGTGTAGAGTTGGTAGAGTTTGCAAACTGCAGATGAAGGTACGGACTGCACGTTCAGAATGCAAGTGAAGTGCTGCGAGTTCATTAGGAGCGATGGAGAGAGCAGCAGAGAAAGGGGCGGCAGAAGTGAGCGCTGTGTTATGAACATGTTAGAAAAAACAGTACTAGTTCTAGAAAGAGATGGGAACATACTGTGTGCAAGTTGGCGCAATGGGCTGTGCAAGCCGGAGAGCTGCAGTAGTAACAGACTGAGCAGTTACTGTGCCCTTTAAATACGATGGTACTGTGCCACCTGCTGAAACAGTGGATTTATCTGGCACAGTGTTTGTGTTACGATTGCAGTGAAGAGCACAAGTCAGTTGGTCTTTGCGATGGTGACGCTTTGTTTAAAGTGAGACAGAAACTTGATCGCCAAATTTTTGTAACAGGAACCTTCCGGTATTTGTAATGGAGGTATCATTGTTTTCTGTCCAGTAGGAAACGAATTTTTATGTGTGGTGGACGCGCTTTGTTGTCTGTGCGACAGTATGTGAGTTTGTCATAGATTGATTTCAGGCTGGACAAGGTTGGGCCGCCAGCTTATTAACATGAAACTAGATACAGTAGAAGCTTGAGCCAGTGTGCCAATTGTGAGCAAGATCATTGGCAGTTGATGTGAGTGGAGACGCGATTTAAAAAGCTTGCAGCTGCTCGTCCCTGCCGCAGCTGTCGCTCGTTCGCTTGTGCTCTGTCCGTTGGCTGGGGCTACTTGTTGCCATTGAATGCTGCTCCAACCGGTGGCAGGGATGCACACAATTGCTTACACCCTGTGACACTTGGTTTCGTTGAAAGGAGACTGTTTGTGGCGCCACAAATGGTGGCGCGACTGTCGTTTCATGCAGAGGAGTTATAGATATTTTAGTGTCTGGTTTCTTGGATTGTGGTTGGCGTACCAGGCAGCATGAGTAATAAAAAGTAAAACCTAAGTGATATACTACTTCGAGCATTGCTGGCAACGTAATGCAATTCATCGCCACTGCCAACCGGTCTTTACCATTTGAGATTCTTAATTTAAATAAAGAAGTATTGGTCGTGCATTCAAACTGTTAAATTTCACGCAATGGTACACCAGCGAAAAAAGTTTGCGAACTGTTCTGGCGCCACGAATCCTGTTGTGTTCTGCCCACGCCACCAGTCGCCCGTGGTCAGGCCACAGCTAGCGATACGTGGACACTTGCCGTTCGGTTGTTGCTTGGCTCCTCTTTTTCGAACATTCCGAGTTGTCCGCTGTGCCAGTCATTTCGTAGGTCATTCCAAAACTGGAACTGACCTTGAAGACTAGGGCTGGCTGCTGGGTCGCGCCGCGATTATGAGCCCTAATATCCGAGCGTGATTGTGGCGCCACAAAAAGTGGCGCGCCTGTAGCGAACCGCTTTCCACCAGCGTGTTTGTGGTGCTGGAGCACGTCCGCGTGGCGAACGCTGTTTCCTTGTTCAGCCCCAGGTTTGAGATGGATTTTGAAGAGGAATTGTGTGTCTTGTTATATTGCACAAGAAATGAAAGAAAAAGCGGAAAGCCTCAATCTTGGATAGACTGCCGGCTGAATTCAAGGCGGGAACCTGGCACAATTTAAACTGCGTGTTAACACTGTATAGTGCAGACTGGCGACGCATGTTGCTTGACAGGCTTCAGCTTCGATAATGAACAGTGCATTGTTAAAGTTAGGTTTGGTATTTATGCATAAAACATTTCAGATACCGATTGTTGGAAGAAATGGCGCTTCTGTACGTGCTGGTGCAAATGACACCATCAGAGTTGTGGCATGCAGCGACCGACAGCCATAGCAATGCTTCAGTGTGTGTAGCGCTACTGCTTGTAAATTCTGCCGACTGGCTGGTATTTGTGGTGCCACAAACAGGCTGGATAACCACGGTCAAGATGCAAAGAAGAACAGGCCATAGAAGGACAAGGCATATCAGTCACTAGTTGTGTAGTACTGGCACAGGATGGAAGCTTGGCCTGTCAGATACAGAATGGGTCGTGCCTTGACTGGACGATTAGTCGTAGGCCTGTAGCCGCGGAAGACAGGACCAATCACTGCTATTTGTGGGGCAGTATTGTTGCCTTCTCCGGTCAGTGCCTCATGCTCAGTCGCTCATCCATCTCAGACGCTATGTAGCCGTAGCAGTTGATAGCGTTCTTAAACAACACACTTAAGGGAATAGTGCGGTGAGCAGAACTTGAGGGTCTCTGACGGAGGGGCCCAGCAGGCTACCGTAGCGGTAACTGTCACGGCTTGTTCAGCCTGTCGTCATGGGCGACGGTTGTGCTTCTCGGTTCTTCCATGCCACTTCCGGAATTGTATAGCCTGAGCCAGCTGAATCGGTTAACATTCTGAAATCCCTGTTTACAGGACAAGTTTTTCGAGCGTCGTGGTCGAGCACTTTTTTTTGGAGGGGGGGGGGGTCAGATTAAGTTTTTTTTTTTGGTCAGCAGAAGGGGTAACAAACTGACTGTTTCCTGTCATGCGCATTCCCTGGCCGTA
>Ga0123355_10004138_pt1 | contig 21042 bp, 31 predicted proteins | sample TergutEmb28metaG_3_FD_89872 | JGI IMG/M metagenome (GOLD analysis project Ga0123355, IMG submission 89872) | Embiratermes neotenicus P1 segment gut microbial communities from Petit-Saut dam, French Guiana - Emb289 P1 | ecosystem: Host-associated > Arthropoda: Insects > Digestive system > Gut ...
CATGGCCGCAATATAGCAAAGAATTAGCAGGTCAATAGCTACCTGGGTATGTCGCCGGTCAACCATTGCCATTACCATGCCCATCCGCAATATGCTTATCAATACGCCTATTTACATCCGCAATCTTGCCATTAAATTCCTTGCGGTAGTCAATAAGTGCGCCTTCTAGCCTAGCCATGGATAATGTAAGGCCATCAATTTTAGTCTCTATGCGGCCCTCCTTTTCGCCTTGGGCCTTGCAGTCAGCCTTTAAGTCTTTAACTTCTTTGCCCTTTAATACAGACCGTCCGCAAAAAAAGCTGGCTGCACTTATTAAAACGCAAACAAATGCCAAAATAATTCCAAGGTCAATTGTCACATACCCCACCGCCTTCACCCCGCCCGTTTTGATTGTAATATTCCACGCACTTTTCAATACATATAAAGCTAGACTGCCCCAGAAGCGCCGCCGTAAGCCATTGCGTAAAGGTAGCCAACCCAGCCGGGTATTCACCGCGCAAAAACCACGACACAACAATAACTGTCCAGGTGCCAATTATCAAGCACAAAACAACAATAATCGCTATTGTAGTGATGGCAGGCTTTTTCTTGGACATATTTACCTTGTCGGCTACTGCCTGAGCCAGTGCCGCATTGTCCCGCGTCATTATGCCACCGCGCTCTGCCCGAAAACAGCTTCTTCCAACTGCGACAGCCTTGCACCAGCCATACGCTTACCCAGTATTACACTTCGTATCATATCCCTAGTTATATCCAGGCCAATAGGGTTGCCCTGCTCAAAGCTTGCACGGCAAGTACCTTGTAAGTATCCAGCCGACACCCATTCCTGCACTATGTTCCTCAGTAGGCCTTCCGGCACCTCGCTTATAGTGTTCCATCTTGGCATATCCTCCACCTCTTCCTCTCTAACAATCACCCGCCCGCAAATAGATTCCGCAATGGCGTGACAAATCGCCTCAAAATGCTCTTGGTACAATCGTACATCCGTGCGGGAGTTAACAAAGCATACTTCTATTAAGATTGCTGGGGCCGTTGTGTTGTTTAGAAAACTCAGGTTGTTTCTTGCTACGGCACCACTGTCCCGCTGGTGCCTAAGCAGTAAGCCCGATGCGTCTGATATGGCCCTTGCCACGCGGCCTGCCAGTTGGCGGGTTATCTGGTTATTTGTGTGATGCAACACTTCTACGCCAATGGCTCTGTCTTCAATTATACCTGTTGCCGTACTGTTAAAGTGTATGGATACATCCAAATCACGGCGTAGACCATTATGGTGCCGTACAATTGCGCCAACATTGTCACTCACGGTGCGGGCATTGTTTTCGTGGAATGTGCTGACACCTACCCCAGCACCACGCAAAATTGCCGCAACCCGGCCTGTTACTTTACGGGCTTCGTCCACTTCGTCTATAAGCCCCCTGGCCCCACGCACAAAAAGGCCATGGCCAGAGGAAATTGCTATACTATTCCACATCAAATGCCGCCCCCTTTTCTTCACCCACTACTGCCGCTGGCTCAGGACACTCACAAGCCCAAATACACCCGCAATGTGTATTTTCGCGCGGGATTGCCAGCACCTTTTCTACCCGTATTTCGCCCGTGGTCATATCAGCACAGTACCGCATCTGGTCATGCTCCCCGCGGCTTCCTGTGGTGGGCAACTCTTTGCAGGTTACGTATTTATCTGACGACTTTAGCAAGGCCTTGTCGTAAACAACATGACCATCATCAAAAACAAATGCCTCCGACATTGGCATGGCCGCCGTCTGCGCCGCATGGGGCGGCGGGTCATCAAAGCGTGGTATAACCAGGATATTAGCCCCTTGCTGTGCATACATACGTCCACCATGTACAAACAGTGCTGTGTATGGCGGGAAAGCTAATGCCCTCTGCAATTGGCTACTATTGTTTATGCCTGTCGCGTCACCTGAACCCAATGTTAATTCTTGCATCATCACTGGATTCATCCTAAGGTCAGCAGGGGCTGTGTGCCCTGCATTTCCCGCAACGACAACTAGGTTTAGCGTGTCTGGGCGCAGGTAGTATGTTGGGTAAAATCTCTCCGTTACAGCATCATACAAAATCCTTATCCTATGGTCATTTCTGGCAGTGCTTGTTTGTGGTGCAGTCGTGGCCACATGCATCACCTGCGCGGCATTATTATACACAACATATACGTTATTGTGATTATTGTAATCGCGTGGGACCATTGTAGTCCCACTCCCTGATATAACCTGACTGGGTCCCGTTCTGTTTATATGGACATGCGCGGCGGCACCACTAGTCCCCCATACAAACCCTGCCACTCTACCCTGGGGTGTCCTGCCTATCAAAGAGGCTGAGCTTCCGCCCTCTTGCACGTTAACTATAGCAGTGCCTGCTGCATTTAATGTGGTCCTATTTAGCGTGTCGAACCCACCAGGCCCTGTAGCACGCAGAAAAAGTGTAGCGTTATTACGCCCCCCATGCTGGAGGATTGGCCCAAAGGATGTTGGCTGATTGTCTGCGCCCGAAGGTCCAAAATAGCCAGTGGCATGTCGTGCCCTCACTACTGCTAATGTTTCGGGGTCGTAAAAAGTCGTATGCATATTGACGGTTGTTATATTGCGTAGAATATGCACCAAATTTCCACCAAGAATACCAAGAAAGACGGTAGTGCTACCAGTCAACACAAGCATCGTGTTGGTTATTCGCTCAAAGGTTACTAAGTCTATGCTCATTAACAGCAAGATTGTTGATGAGGAAGAATTAGCAAAATACAATTTACTCGTGCCGAACCCCCAATTTATGCTTGTATGGGCGGAAACTATAGTGCCGGTATCTAGGTCACCAGACCGTCGCAATACCTCTAACGTATTAATGTCAAGCGCAACCAATTGTGTGCGTTGGACATTGGCTCCCTCTGCCAAGAAATACAATGCATTGCCAATAATAAGCATGCTTGACCATGCCGTGCTCTCGTGCGTATATGTTGCCAGCCTGCGCAATGCGCCATCTACGTACATGTGTCTGTGTATGGATGCGCCATCGCGGATATACATACTTCCATTCCTATGCAATATAATCCCTTGCATCCCAGGGGATACAGCCGCATCCCAGGCCGCAACATTAGCACCTGCTACGCGAACGGCATTAGGCAGCACTTTATTTTCATATGTCTGCATGCGCACATCATGTAGCCCATACTGGTCAATTAAATTTTCAGTGTGTATCCGCTCCATGATATCGTTTAACGCAGACGCTTCCCCGCCCTTTGCCTGTATCTCACTATTCACAAATTTAGCATCAAATGCAAGAGCCATCTACATCACCTCCGTAGCCAGCGTATTCCACGCTGTAATCTGTGTATTTTCCCATGCAGTAGTAACAATAGTATTATTGCCTTCAACAACTTCCCATGGGAAAAACCTAGTCAAAACAACAGCCGCATCAGGCGTGAAAATAGAAATTTGCTCCGCAAGCAACATACCCGTCAGCATAACTGTCCAAGTTTCACGGATGGCATTGTACATAACCCCCCGGTATTCGTATGGGTAGCTAAAGTCAGGTGTACGCTTGCACCCGCGCTTGGCCCAATCCGCATCAAAGTCGTGGTTAATAAATGTAAATAACTGCGTCTCAATCTGGCCCAAAAGCAACCTAAAATCATGAATAATCGCCTCAATATTCGCACGCTCTTGCGCAACCCAGTCCTCATGTATCTGGCGCCACCGCGCCACCCAATCCCCCTGGTCGGTATCCCAATGGTCACGGAAGTTGGCCACCCAATTCGCTTGTGACTGCTCCATTTCCTCTACCAAAGCATGTATCTGCAAAAATAGTGTTCTGGTATCCACGGTCGACACAAGGCCAGTAACAAATCCGCATACACTGGTATCCATGCGGGTATCAAGAATATTAGCCTGGGTTATAGTCAAGGCATTGGGGTGCACGGTAATCATGCATAGCTGTATATCCCATACATCATCATTACGCACCAGCGTGGGCACTTGTGGCGTATTAGCCGCCACCCCCGGTATATAAAACGGGAAACATGTACGGGCAATGAGGTCGTGCCTCAGCACCACAATATCCCGCCGCCCCATGGTCAAGTGCGACGGGGCCACGGGAAACTCCAGATCCCGCTTAACAATACAACGCCGCCCCTCAACAAACCCCGCTCCAATCCGCAAAGTAAGCACCATAGAATTGTGACGTGACACAACCTGCAACCACTGGGAATTACCATTATCAGGCACATCCGCAAGCGGGTTGGGAAACACTCCATTGCGGAAAAACAGCTTCATGATATTGGCTTCGTCGTCAGCATCATACATTCTATCCCCCAGCACAATGCCGTCAGGGTTAGTCATAATCCCGCCACCTGCGTCCCTCAAATCCTCGCTATTATACGGAAACGACAATATATCCTCTTCCTGCCCAATCGGAAATGCATCAGCCATATCTACCCCCTAATTTCACTAGTATTAATCTCAATATTACGGCCACTTAAATCATAAAACTCTGTCACTTCAGTAACGATTTCCCTGATCCTAAAATCCAAATCCCTGTTCTCCAAGGTTACAATACTACCCAAGCCCCAGTCCTCCATGTATATAAATTGGGGGCTGGCCGCACTAATCACGCTGGTAATTACCTGCACCGCGCGGTTGGCTTGCAATGCCTCCCGGGCCGCCTCAAGGTTAGTCTGTGTCCCTTGCGCTGGCGCAGATATCGCAACCTCGCGCCTGTCCATGCCCGTCACTGTGCCATGGGTAAAGCTATCGCCTACCAGCACAACATTTTTGTACTGGCTTACATCCTCCCAGTACTCCTGCTCTGCCACATTGGCAAATTCATGTGAAAATGTTGTTTCGGATTCCATGGGCCTATAAAACAGAATTTCGTACATGCGGGCCGCGAAATTCCAGTCAACCCTAACCCCTACGCTATGGTCTTCCAGCGTCTCAATAATAACGGTATCCGCATGCCTTTGCCGCGCATTAATCCATATACTTGTCGCAGGTATGCTTATCGGCAATAGCCGCAAATTGGCCATCCTTCGCGCCGAAATTGCCCCAGTCAAGAAGTTATTGTTAATCACATTTTGCAATAGCACCGGGTGAGTAAAGCGCCCCTCAAGGGTAACAACCCGACGGTTAAGTATAATCGCCGCAAAGTGCCCTCTCACGATTATCAATTCCCGGTTATTTATAGTCTTTATCTTGTGCCGGGAGGTAATAAACGCCGCCTCATTAGTTCCACGGTTATAAATAATGTTCCCAGGCACGCGCGGCCTACCATGTCGTGGCGGTTGCTCTGGGAGATACAAGTTAAACTGCTCCACCGTATAAGGCACAGTCAACTGAAATTCCCCAGGCCGCGAAAACCGCCGCCGCCATCTAAAATCTACAAAAATGGGTGTCATCTCTTGCAACACCCAATTGCTATTATAAATTTCAAATTGCGGCACCCCAAAGGGGGTCGACTCAGACAACATCTGCAACATCTGCGGACTGTAACCGGGCAAAGAAAAAGCATTAGGCATTATGTCCACTCTCCGCAAAGGTAAATAGCGGTACATATTGTATATATACCGCCATATTGCCAACATTTACGTCAGCATCAAAACCTATTTGATTTTCACCTACGCCCAGAAGGAAGAAATTTGTATTGGGTGCATCCACTCTATTCATGGCCCTCGCGCCATTGTGGAATACACGTCGCTCCTGGGGGGTGCTTATTATCGTTATTATGTCATGTGGGGCCATAGTCACCAAAAGCCGTATGCGCTCACCCGTGGTAACATTAATAATTGACGGGTTAACAACCGTACCGCCCCTGGCCCTCAGCGTAGCAGTAAACCCGCTACGTACATCACCAATATTATTGAAAGTAGACTGCAAAGCTTCTGCCCGTGAGGCAAATATAAATCCCGCTGGCCGTTCCGGCCGCAATACCCGCCGCTGTGGCGACGAATGCGGAAACCGAAACAACTTCTTTGTCTCCGCAATTACCTCAGTATGCGCCACCCCCTGGTAAAAAGATGACGGCGCAACCATTGATATGATAAATCTCAATATCTTTTGATTATGATCCCAATATATTTTGGGGTTCTTCTCTAGCCTGTAGGGTATTTCTTTTGTCGGGATAGATATATGCGGGTTATCGTTTCTGTACCGCATAACCCCTGGCAAAGTCTGATTAAACACATGCCCAAGTTGCCTGACAGCCTGCTCCGTCGTCATATTGGGCCGTCGCACCTGCCCACGCAACTCCATGTACAAGTCTCCGGGCCTATCACCCATCACAATGCTACCCTCTACCCCGCCCTGCTCCACACGATGTATATTCTGTGCTCTGTCTTCATCAAGCACTTGCGGTATAAACGTTCCGTGGAAATTCATAGCAAGCGAAGTCCCAACCGCATTAGTAAAGGTTAATGTCACATGCCTAGTTACAAGCATTACGCATACCCCTCCACTCTAGCCGCCTGTTGCGTAGCTCGATACAGCAAAAACGGCGTTTCGTCTTTAGTCACGCCATAGAAATTATTTTCTTGTTGCACCACCAGCCCCCCGCCATATGAAGCATACGCAGGCTCTGGCATAAGGTCAGCGGCCGACATCATCATTGGTGCTGACATGGCCATGGGCGCGGAAAAGCCAGTAGGCCCCACCGCAAACGCCGCCCTGATAGACGCCGCAATAGATAGCGCCTGTTGTAGTAGCATCGCCTGCGTAGATATCAAACCCTGCCCCAGGGCCAACCCAAGTGCACGACCAGTGTTAAAGCCCTCACGCCTAAAATAGGCGTACATCGCGTCCACCATGCGGCGGGTTATATCGTCGACTATCTGCGACATTGATTCCATGTATTGTGTTGCTATATCTACTATTTCGCTAAATCCAGTACTGAAAAGGTTTACTTGGTCGGCTATTGCTTGTGGACTGATTATTTCGGCAATGGGTTGTTGCGTACCGCCCTGCATCATTTGGCCAGCAATATCCGCAAAGCCAGTCATTCCTTTAGCGTAACCTTCAACAGCCGCCTTTCCGGCATCTACAAAAACAGACCCGCCCAAATACTTCAAATGGTCGGCCAGCTCTCGTATTTCTGCGTCTGTTTGTTCACGTAGCGGCTCTAGTTCTGATATTGCAGCTTCCCTGGCTAACTCTTGCATTTCACGCCAAAGCTCTACATATGCAGCTAATTCAGCATCTGTCTTTTCATTTAGAGCCTGTATATCAGCCGTGGCCGCAACTCCAAAACCTCTGATTTCGTCTAAGAGTCCTTCATAAATACCGCGGCTGGCCAAGGCGTCAATGCTTGCGACATACTCATAGAGTGCATCACGTTGTGATTGTAGGTTGCGGTAGAGTATTTCGCCTTGCGTTTTTGCCGCTTCCATTTCTGCGGCCGCATGTGCGTCCCGTGCCACTGCCAATTCGGCCATGAGCCCTTGCCGCTCTATATGTCGCTCCCTGTCTGTCAAATGCTCGTTATGGCGTAAGTCTGCAAGCTTTTGCTCTATGGCTATTACGCGCTCGTAGGCCGCAACTTCCGCATCCTGTCGAGATGTATCGGGTGCCCTATGTGCAAATTCATCAAATAAACTAAACGGCCTTAGGAGCGCGTTTGCGGCCCGGTCAAGCGCCTGTGTATAATTAGCTTCTAATTGCGTGATGCGCCCTTGCGCTTGCTCTTGTTCGCGTGCTAATTGCAATCTTGCATTATGCAACCGTCTTTCAGCGTCTTCACGTGCTTGTGTGCCCTTGACAACGCTATTGGTTACGTACATCCACAAGTCTACTTCTTCACGTGCAGACACTTCGCGCCCACGTCGGGCAACTTCAAGCCATTGGTTTGTTGCGGCGATAGCCCCGCGCCCAGCGGCATTTGCGGCGTCCATCGCCGCTTTTTGGGCTTCTTCCGTGGCATCGTCAGCCTTGGCTTTTATGCCGGCCGCAAGCCCCTCCATAAGGTATTCGCCAATTTCCGCGAATACACGTGACGGTGAGCTAATGCGGAAAAAGCCCCGCACGCCGTCCATAATGCGACGGCCAACATCCATCACAGCTCCAACCGCTGCCCCGGCCATATCAGTAACACCGCGTATCAGACCAGAAATTAAATCCTTACCCGCCTGCCACATGTCCGTAGCAAATCCAGTAATAGCCTCCCAAATACGGGTGCCCACAGCCATGGCAGACTCACCAATTGCCTCAAGCATAGATAAAATGCCATCACGCAATTGCAACAACAAATCCTTGCCAATTTGTAAAATTTCGCTACGGTTATCCCACAATGCTGTGACCATTGCCATAATAATCCGTGGCATAACAGAGGCCAATGTTAATAGCACTTGGGGTAAATTAGTGACCAAAGCCACTAGCAAATCAAATCCAGCCGCTATAATAGCCGGGAGGTTTTCCATAAGTGCCGTAATTATCCCGTCTATGATTACAGGTATGGCCGCTACGATTTCCGTTATGATCACTGGTAAGGCATCCACCAGGGCAATTAGCAAATCAATGCCAGCCTGGATAATCAGCGGTATACTTGCTAACAACGCGTCAATTAGTGCAGGTATAAGTTCCACTACTGCACGTATTAAATATGGTGCCGCCTGTATAATGCCATCTACTAAGCTTAAAATTAATTTAAGCCCTGCCTCAATTAGTAGCGGCAAGAATTCTATGGCATTAGCTATAAGGGTCGGCAAGAGTTCTGCAAAAATGACAATTATTTCGGGCAACATTTCTGTTACCCCATCAATAAGAGCCAAAACTACATCATATCCAGCTCGTTGGATTTGCGGCAATGCTTCTGCCAATGATCGCACCACGGATGGTAAAATCCCTGCAATGCCGTTGACCAATGTTGGCATAGCCTGTGCAACGCCATCAACCAAGCTAAGGACGATTTGTATCCCACGCTCTAAAAATGCAGGTAGCGTCTGTGCAATTTCATCAGCCAAACCGCCAATAGCACCAGAAAAACGATCGCTTGCACCTTCCGCGCCGGTTAGCATACCCACCAGGCCGCCCAGGGCTTCCCCAAACAGGGGCACAAACCTTGTTGCCAATCCTTGCAGTTGGTCTGCCGCCCCAGCGAGGGTTTCGGCAATCGGTGTGGCAATAAAATCCCAAACCTGTAGTTTTGCCCACTCCATGGTATTGCCAAGGATGCGTAGGCTTTCTTCCATGCCGCCGCCGCGCAACTCTGCCATTTCAGCGGCTACTCCATATGAATCAAATGCAGGGATTACTTCATTTTGTATTTCTTCCGCAAGGTTCATAAACTCGAACCATGCGGCTTGTTGCGTTTGGTTCAGGTTATCTGTTATATCAGCGGCAATCAATCCGCCTCGCCCGTATTCATCTAAGTATTGACTTGCTATATTCATTGCCTGTGCTACCGCAAACATTGCCTCTTCGTTTGTTTCGGCGGCAAATATTTGCTCTTGCAATATCTGCAAGTGGTCTCTTTGGCTGTCAGTTAGTTGATTTAATGCCCCTCCCCAGTCATGCGTTCCGTGGATAAGATATTCCAATGCATATCCAAAACTACCTAACGCTTCGAATGCCTTGCCAGACTGTGTGCCAAATTCCATCATAATGGTGCCCATACCGCTATAAAGATTAGCACCGCGTATACCAGCCTGGTACATCCGTGTTAGTATTGCGACATTTGCCTCAGAATCTGCCCCAAACTGCTCAAATGCAGGAGTCATACGGAACATATAATTTTGCATGTCAGCAAGGCTAATGCCAGTATTCCTTATACCTTGCGCAAACAAATCTATATACTTATCGGCATAAGAAGAGTCAGCGCCAACCTTGAGTAGATAATTGCCAACAAAATAAGCCGCCCTACCCAGGTCTTCACCCGTGGCTAATGCCAATGTCTGTGCGGCAGACATAATATTTAGCGCGTCTGCCGTATCCTGCCCCATGACCGCAATATCACTATAGGCCGCTGCCAGTTCTCGTGCAGAGAACCCCCCGGCCAATGCCATATCCTCAAATCCAGTACGCAGATCAGCAATATCATATTGTGTAAGGGCTGTTTGCGCCCTGACGGCACCCATAGCATTGTCAAACTCACGGCCAACATTGAAAGAAGCCACACCCACGCCAATTAAAGCCGTGCCTATTGCGGCGGCGGCGGCAACAAATGCCGTCCCTATTCCGCTTGCAATATCACCCATGGTAGACGCAAACCCGCGCCCTTCACCCTCAGCCCGCGCCATCCCCTGCTGAAACTGGCCATCATCAAGTTTAATCCTACCAAAAACCGAAAAAAGCTCTATGACGCCCGCCTCCTTTTACAGGGGGCTCACAGGCTCTATTTAACCCTTTCTATCTATTCAGCTTTTTCTTCCCAGGCTAACGCAACTTCTTGCCCACATTTCTTGCACCAAACCATAACTCTCCCTAGTTTGGCCTTGGCAATGACCTTGTCGCAACCATCAGTTGGGCATTCTATTTCTTTTATGATGTCGTCATCACAAATTAACTCCACGCATTGCCCTCCTTCTATGCATCAAAAAAGCCGTCTTGTATTGGACGGCTTACAGTGCAAACTTGTCATATATAATCTTGCTGACTGGCAACTCAAGTCCGAACCGATTGTTAGTTGCCATGAGCTCTACAGTATCATCAAGAATAGCTTGCCTGTCCGTAATCATTTCGGGTGTCATATCCGACTTTTTAACCATTTTCGGATAACCATGTTTTGTTGATACTGCTTTGTTCGCTATGCTGTTTGCCTTGATGTAATCATTTGTTGGCTATGAACTCACAGCCCTTGCGGGTGATTTGGTAGCAGGGCTGGCTTCTATTGAAGGCATCGACATAGCTTGAATCTATAAAGAAATCGGTCGGCGCAATTTTGCGCTCACCTATTTCTTCCATATGGACAACATATCCGCGAATATCGCGCAACAGCTCTTTGTGGTTTTTCTCCACCATATCCGCAACCTCTCGACTATCAAGCGTAGGTGTAGTAGTTTTTGATAAATCAAGCATTACTTTGTCCCCCTTTCTCTATTGCCCATTGTTGCAACAAGACAAGCGCGTGTTCCAGCTGTTCGGGCGTCATAGCGTCGATTATCTGCATAATTTCCTCTATTTCAGCATTGCGGTCAATATTTTTCTGCATGAAAAAATCCTCCTTCAATTTGTAATGAAACAGTAATTGATTAGAGGATTCCGCTGTGATATGATAGATTTATCACGTGGGAAACCTCGTGTGCTCCGAAACACTCCTTGACCGTCCAAAGTTAAAGGGGTGTTTCTTTTATTTGTCGGCTTTTTCGTCTTCTAGCATCTTCTCAATTTGCTCAATCAACATTTCGTGCATGCTTTTGCCTTCGTTGATTGCATGGATCTTGAATAGCCTATGCATTTCATCGTCAAGCCGTAATGTTAATGTCTTGATGTCGTCGCCTCCTTCCTGAGTCATTTAATCATTCATAAATGACACAGTCAAGAGGGGTACCCGCCCAAAAACACAGGACAAAAGATAACAGTTCCAAACATGTGTTCCCGTTGCAACCAGAGGGCTATTAAGCCAATGATTGCAATTTACATGCTCTAATTGGTGCTAAAGTGTAGTCAAAAGTAGTCAACACTGCCAATTATTACATTTGTGTTACAAATCAATCAGCGGGAAAAGCATTATCACTACTGACCACAAAAACAAATTCAGCAATCATGTCATTGCCCACCGTTAAAACCTCCGTTCGATACTCGCCATAACCATCCCACAAGAAAGCAAAGTAGCCATTTATAATGGCATCTTCATGGCCCGCTGTAAAAACAAACCCCTGTATGATTTCCCTGCCATTTAGCGTGTCTGCCTCAAATATAGATAACCGCCCCGTAGGCGTGCGGTTTCTAATCATTGCCCCAGGCGGCATATGCTCGTTAAGCACAGTGCCAGGAATAAACAACACAGGGTCGCCCATATGGTACTCAATCATATAGATAGTGTCGGGGCTTTCGCGCTGTTCTTCGGTTAAATGGTATTGTGTGAGTTCGAAAATGCCCTCAACTATGAATACCTCAGGAACCTCAAAATTTACCCCCATAAACGGCTCAGGGTCAGCTTCATATGACCCTGAGCCGACCTCTGTCTCTGGTGCAGGCCCTGGAGTCACTATATCCCCTGCCACCTCATAATCCACTTCCAGCTCATCTTCTGCCAGCAACCCGCCTATCACAAGAATGCCAACAATAACAGCCAAAACAATAAACCACCGCCGCCGATAAAACGGCTTCGGTTGCCCGACATTTCTGTTCATAAAAATCTCCCCTTTCAAATTTGGAGCATTATACCATCACTCGCAATAAAAAGGGAAACTTATGCTATTGTGTCGCAATTTATGTTTGCACGCCTGATGCAAAATGTGGGTCACCATACACTAATCTATCAAGCTCCTCCTTGGACATTGGCGCGGCATCCGCTTCTTGCACCCGCTCAGGCTTGCCGCTCATATATTCATCAAAGCGCGGCAAGGTTATTTCCACTTTATACTTCTGCGGCTCCTGCGGCGCGTCAGTCTTAATAAAATAAGACTGGGACGCCAAGGCCCGCAGGCAATCCATCTCGTACATCTCTCGCTTATACTTGGAAACAAGATAAAGCGGAAGGGCCTCTATTGGGACGCTTCCACATTCGGCAAGATACCTGACGGCGTTGTAGATACCAACCGTCTTAACTGCGGAAAAAAACGCAGTATTTTCTCATTGGTAATGAGGGCCCTGCCCGCATCCACCATTTCAAAGATGTCATACTTCGCGCCAAATTCTTCCGGCTCCATGTTATAAAAAGCTGATAAAACGCGCACGACTAGCTCAAATTTGCTAGTAAGTAAATCATTGATTGCAGGCATGACCCATGCATATCCAACATCCTTATTGCGCTTCTTTAGCACCCGTTGTGCCTCCAAGACATCTGCCTCTGCCCTGGCAACCGCGCTTTTGTATTCCGCATTATCAGGCTCCGCAAGCACAAGTGCATCTGCTTGCCTCAGCTTGACCTGCAAAGCCCTCACGGCCTCAGCCTCATCGCTTGTCAACTGGCCCATTATATGGCCAACAAAATCAATAATAGGCTCCACATCTGGCATTACCTTTAACAGCACCTGGTGTTGCTGATGTGCTTTCACTTCAAAAAAATACATATTACACCCCGCCCCTTCTAATTTTTGTAATCAGGATCATCTTTTTTATTATATCTGCCACCAGAAGAACGGTTCTGCGCATCTGTGGTGGTAGGCATCACCCCCACTGCCAACGCATCTGCCCGCGCCTGCGCATCAGCCGCCGCAACTTTCGCCTTAACAGCATCCATAGTCCTTTGTGCCGCCGCCAGGTTGCCTGCGGCTATTTCAAGTTCAGCACTAAAAGCCGCCGCGCCTGTAATGCCGCCCGCTTCCGCTTCGTCTAGCTCCATGTTGCCATCTGCGTCAAATGTCCAAATATAATAAGGCGGCATAGATACCCCTGTGGCGCTTCTTATGCGCATCGCAACAAATGTAGCCGGAAGTGAGCTTTCTCCGCGCTCAGCAAATTCTTGGGCAACACTTTCGGCCCCAGTAGTTCGCGGTATATGGATAACCTGCCAACCACGCTCCCCTACCCTGCCCGCAATCAGCGTTAGAGAATGATAATGTTCATCCTTCATAGTCGTTGACGGAATCAAGGCACCCGTAGCAAGGTCGCGTTCCATTGGCGCAGTCGTCCTCAGTACCTTTTGTGTAATGTCCATCAGCGTCATGCTCAGCGTGCCACCGTTAGACGTTATTTCTTGCTCATATGGGTCGTCTCCATCAATGGGGATATCCCGCGTTTCAAGGGCACGTGTAAATGTATTGCCCCCGCGCGTGCCCGAATACTCCGTGCTCATATTTGTCTGCACAAAAGGCTGTATGTCCGTTATATAATTTGCCGTTGGTGAAATTACCGACAACATATCCAAGTCCATAAAGACCTTTCCCGCACCGGTTACAATTCTACTGGATGTCTTACTGGTGCGGCTCCCTAGTGATACACTCATGCTGTATATTCCTCCTCTATTTTTGGCGCGTAAGCGCATTTAATGCAAATTCCATGCCCTCAATCTTGCCGTTTGCAATTGCAAGCTGAACTTCCGGGCTTGCCTGCTTTTCCATTTCAGCAACGCATAAGGCAATCGCCATATCAATTACTGGCGGGTCAACAGCAATCGTGCCTGTGACCGCGCATGTTTCGGCTTTTATGCCGTTTAAGATTTCCAATAGTTCAATTATTCCAATCGCCCCCTTAATTGCAAATTGATAATCGCCCTTACGAATGTAGGGTCATCTTCACCGCTTGCCACAATTTGAAATGGAACATTACCGCGATAAAGCGATAATACCCCACGTTCACCAACCACCAAATCAACGCCGCCTTCCTCGGGAATTGCGTTAAGTATCTGCTCCACAATATCATTAACCCGCCCATAAAAATTAGGTCTGCCCGGCGCACCGTTCGGCTGTAAATCCCTATCCCAAATGGAAACAGAGGCTACCGCGTTGCCGAAAAGTGCGGGCTGGATTGCGTCATACACGATATACGGAAACCGCGCTGGCACAAATTGACCGTTTGGCAGTCTGTCCATTGCAGGGTTGCCGCTTCGGTGGGCTCCGACAGGCGAACCCGGCGGTAGAATTGTCGTTGGGTTGACGTTTACGCTCCCAAATGTGTTAATAAATTGACCGAAAAACCGCTCGTAAGCGATAAATAATTCATTCACTGCATCACCCCTATGCGTTGTTTCAAGTAGCTAATGGGAATCGTTATAACCTCGCTGTGCAATATTGTTTGTTCGTATTTATCGCCTTTCCAGTCTCGCCCAATGCCTTGCCAGTATTTATAGACACTGCCATCATCACGGTGGAAGTAGTGTAAGGTATAGCCGTAAGATTTTAACAGCGGGCGTTTCTTGAAAAAATAAACCAACCACTTTAACACGGCAATCCACCCCACTAAAAAACCGCCCTATGTTGGACGGTTTGCGTTTATTCGTTGTTGTTCTCGCTCCATATCCATAACAAACGGAATAGAACGCCGTATTTCTTCAAATTTATGTGCAACTGGCAATAATTCAACCGTGCCTGTATAGCTTCCAGACAAGCCGCAAATATAGCCAACGTGCCTATTTTCACTATTTCTGACTTCTATTGATTCACCGTTGCTGTTTATGTCGGTGTAAAAGTCTATTTTATTCAAAAAGCGTTGCACATGGTCGTGGAAGTGGCTAACGCTGGGGTCTGTGTGGGTCATGTCGATTATGCGGTTGTTGCCAAGAAAATCGTTGCCACGATAACATGAGCAATTGAATGATTCATTTGCTAACATTGCAGGTATTGGTTTTCCGCAATTCCTGCATGGCTCTGTTGGGCATTCTCGCCTGTCTTGCTTATCTTCATAGAATATACGCCGCGCTTCCTCGTATCTGGATAGCCCTCTTATGTTGTGTTCGTAAATTTGTTTTTGCAAGTTAGAACCACTGTAAGCATACGCTTCATCAATCATTTAACCTTCTCCTATCCCCGCAAACTTTAACGCCGTCTGCTCTTCAACGCTCCGGCTGGTTACGTGTGCAGGGAAATACTTAATCTGTTCATCAGCTTGCGGCGGTGCTTGTTTCGGGTCGCCCTCGATTTTCAAAAATACTTGCATTTCCTCACCGCGTAACACATCGCCGCTTTGTAGGTTTTCGGAAATATCGCAAATAAACTCACCGATTGTCATAGCCTCACGCCCAGCAGCTATCATTTCAAGTTGTGAATTGCGTTGGCGAAAACAACCGCGAACGATACGCCCGTCGCCTAATTCCCATGTTGGAGTGTCCCACGGCGGCGGAAACACGCTCGGAACTTTAACTAACTGTTGCAGCCACCAATCAATATAATATTCGTTCATGCTAATGCTCCACCCCTGTGTGAGGTCTATTCCAGTGCTTCAACTCGTCCCAGTGTACATCTATTGCCGTCAATGGTTTCCCGTCCGTGCCTTTGGCCTTCGTCCACGAATATACGCCGATAACGCTTTCGCTTGTCTTTGCGCTGGGATAGTTCTTAGGGTTGCTCATGTATGCATGAATTCGCTTGCAGATTTCTAAAAAATCACGGTTTATTGCTTGCCCATATATAACACCGTTCCACTCGTCATAAACGCCCTCGGTGATGATGTTGCCGTCTGTGTCGGTGGTTTCGGATAAGCCGTTAAGGGTGTAAAGATATTGCCCTGTCGGTTTTGCAATTGGCGGGTAATGGATAATAATGTCGTTGTCATCATCTGAATACATAGACACGCCACCATTGCCGTCATACGCCCCATTCCCGCCGTTTCCGTTTGAGGCTGGACTTTCACCTTTTGACAGGTCTGATGCGCCGTACAGGGGCAATTTTGACGCAATGGCATGGCTTCCTGTTGCTTGAATCCATGCGTCTTTTTGTGGCTCTATATAAACACGTTGCCCGACTTTCAAGTTGCCATTGGGCAGAGCGATTGAACCGTTTTCAAGTTTGAAATTTCCTGTTATGCGTTGTGCGGGAATTACAAAGAAGTTGCTTAGTGCCGCGCATACTGCATTTATTGTTGCGGATAATTCAAGTGGTGTTATGGTTTTTTCCAAAGTCCTGCCCCCTTGTCTTTTGGTAACAGCACATCTGTTTCATCCGTAAAAATAAGGACTAAAACCGACAGCGCAATCAAGCACCCGGCAAACGCAATTCCCAATATCGCCATGCCCTCACCGCCCTTGCAATAAAACCGCCTAAGCGGTATGTAATAAAATAAATTTCAAAATATTTTCAAAAAAGCGTTGACACGGTAGACAGTATAACTTATACTGTAGACAGTAGCCAAGCAAAACAATTTCAAGGAGGTAAAGTCAATGACAATCAAGCATACCGAAACCAACGATACCCAAAACGGCAAGCTAATAACCGCTTGCGTGAAGTACAGAAATAACATCTACAACGTAAATTGCTACAAAGAAAAAAACGTTGTTATGTGGGGTGCAATGATAAACGCACAAGGAGCAGCAAAGAAGATAAATAAAATGTACGTGCAGGACGCTCCCAAATGGGTACAAAGCGTATTTAATCAAGTAGGGGGCTGATATAATGCCCCGCAACTACAACAAAGAATCCGCATGGCAAAAAGAAAAATACCGCCGATTCCAAGCCAAACTACACCTTGACGAAGCCACCCAACTACAAAAACACCTTGCCGAAAACGAATTAGGTTTTACGGAATGGGTGCGATTAAAACTAAAGGAGGACACCAACAATGGACGCTAACTCCAAGTGCTTTATATTGCGGTATTCCCTTGATTATGGCATTTTCCGTACAGGGTCAAGTGTCAGAACAATTATAGCGGAATCCCATGCGCAAGCCATACGACAACTTAGAGAAATTGGCGAAAGCAAACTAAAGCGTTATTTTGCGCGGGATTCTTTTACCCCTTATGTTTATGGTGTTGATATTTACGACTGCGAAGAGGTAAGCCGAAAGCAACCTAACCTTTACGGCGTGGATTCGGCTGAAAATTAAGGAGGATTGTAATGGAAAACCAAGATAATAAATCCCTTCAAGTAAAAATGTTTAAACCCCCATTTGAAGATTTTGAGGTTGCGGATGTAATTGCAAGCGTCTGTAGTTTTGGCATCTATCCTATGTTGGTAGCAATTAAGCGTGTGTTTGGTGCAGATGCGGCTGAAAAATAAGGAGGATTGCGGAAATGACCGACTACATGAAGTATCGCGGTAACTGCAAGGAAATGTCAGAATCGCTTGTTGCCGATAATCCCAGCCTAACCCTTGTACGCGGCTTTTATATCTGCCCTATATGGGGCGAAGAGCAGCACTGGTGGACAAAAACCACCGATGGTGAAATCATTGATGTTACATCGGCTCAATTCCCGTCGAACGGCAAAGGTGAATATGTCGAATTTGACGGTATGCTACAGTGTTCACAATGCGACAAGCAAATAGCCGAAAATGATATTAACAAATCACATGGAAGTTACGCATTTTGTAGTTACGAATGTTACGGCAAATTCATAGGATTGTAATTTCCTCAAAACGAAACGGCTTGAAATAGCCGTTTTGTCTTTGCCACGCGCAAGGCAAAAGGCGACTTTCGCCGCCCTTGCCGTATGCGTTAATCGCCAAACTCACGCTTCAATGCTCGACTGGCGCGGGCCGATATCGCAGGTTTATTCTGCGAATTAGCACGGGATATTATTGCCCTCAACATCATCTTGCTTAAAACCCATTTCTTTTTCACCGAATCCCATACATAGCCGGGGTAGGTTCTGTTTGGGCCGAAGAAAACATACGCGGGAATTTTGCTTCTATCCTCGCTTCCCGAAGGGGTCTTTTGCCAGTCTGATAGGCTTCTAGGGTGTTCCATCTGACATCTCCTGCAAGATAGCCCTGCGCTCGTCATTGTTTTTCGCGCCGCCAATATCCACACCTATTGCCGCCGCGTATTCTTCAAGTTGCGCCTTGTTAAAATCGTGAAAACCCTCTGGCAGCGGATTTGTGTGCGGCTCGACTACGCTTGCTATTGCCTCGTCAACAAATGCCTTGATTTCGTCCACAGTTGTAAGGTGTGGCGGTATATCAATCCCTTTTTCAGCTGCGAAGTGCAGCAGTTGGTCAAGTGTCGGCTCGACTACGGCAATCACAGGCGCGCCAGTACGGTTATCGCCCGTTGAAAGGTGCCGAATACGTTTTTTGGTTAAGCACTCGTGGGGGTAGGTGTCCCCCGCGTTGTATGTTTCGCCGTCTATGTCTTTGAATTGGAATAATGCTGTATACATAGCACCCTCCTTATGGTGTGACTACGCCGTTGCTCGAACGAAGAACGGCAAACGGGAACGCGCTTCTTTCGCGGTCAATGTCGATGGGGTTTACAACTTGCCAACCAAGACGGATAACCGCACGAAGAGCAACCATGTCTTGTTGTAGCAAGTTTATGATTACACGCCCTTCATCGTCTGAAATTACGCCTGTGCGGAATACTTCAAACGTCATATCTTGTCTAATGCTGTATACAGCATTTTCCCAATCACCCGCTACGGCTATGGCTTGCCCTTTGTCCCATGTTCCGCGCCCCACAAAGTGGATAGGGATGCCGAATGGGTTGTTGTCGTTGCCGCTTGTCGGATTTGCGAATAGGAACGCATTGTTATTATCGCGCAGGTTACGAAGATTACCCCTAAGTGTCCTTTGCGCGGCAAGCCCTGTAATGTCGTACTCGTTATCTTCCAACAGTGCAAAAACACTGTTAAGGTCAGCAAGCGTATCTGTACCCGTACCTGCTGTTATTGCTTGGTTCGCGGCTATTGCTTGCGGTATCAATCCCTGCGGCCATTCTGTGGGGGCTTTCGGGTTGCCGCCATTAAATACTTGGTTGTCAAACACGCGCCCAAACGCTTCAATGAGCGCGGGTCTTGCTTGCCCCCAAATGTCGTATGCGGCATCGTCCAAAACGGCTTGTGCAATCGGGATAATTGCGGCGATTTCGCCAACAACTATTTGCTTTTTTGCCCACGCCATTTTAGTTGTGATTTTCATTCCCGCGTCGCCGTCTACAAAGTCCGCAATCGGCAACAGGTCAAGCACGGACATTTTGCCGGTTTTGGTTGTCATATTCGGCAAGCGACGCATTAACTGCATTGCAACGGACGCTTTCCGCGTACCGTCAATAATGCCAGTTATCGCCGTTTCTTCGGGGGTTATGGCTTCCGCTCTGCCCCTGTTTGTAAAATTATCATCGCCATATACTGCCATGATTTCACTCCTTTTGGTTTTTTGTTTGCCCGCGAATCATAGCGTTCATGGTTGCGCTGGCTGTCGCTGTTTGCAATGCAACGGCTGTCGCGGCGGCCTGCTCTTCTAAAATTGCTTGTGCCGCTTTAAGCCGTGCTGGGTCTGCGGTAATCTCTGCGTGGCGCGTAAGCGCGTGCGCATCTGATTCCGCTTGCCACTTCTTTTCTTGCGCTGTCATACGCGCCATATTTCACCCCTATTCGGCTGTGTCCGCCGCCCCTCGAATCCAGTCATTCATGCTTTTGTTATCGGTTGCACTAACATTACCGGGTGTTTTTGCTCCAAACGCACCCCCTACAACCGTCCGCGCCCCGCCCTGCGTCTCCTTGGCGAAGTCACCCTCACCCCAACGAGTTTTTGCGTCTGCAATGGCCTTGTCGGTGTCTTTCAGCACGCCTTTCGAGTCGAGAGTCAACAGCTCCCGGTTAGCCAGTTTTAACTCATTGGCTATCAAGTCTGGTCGAAGTCCGGCAGAGGTTAAAGCGTCCGCATATAGCTTGTCGATTGTGGCATTGGTTGCGGCCTGCTTATGAGTGGTTACAGTTGCCTCATGTGCGACTTTTTCTGTTGCAAGGTCGCTTTTTGCGGTTTCCAGTTCGGCGGTTGCGGTATCGTACTTGGATTTCCATGTTTCTTCATCCTTTTCATACGCACCATTATGGGTTGCCATTACATCGTCAACCTCTTTTTGCAAGTCATCTATGGCTTTTTGGGCAATAACCAAGTACCCATTTACACGGGTTTCCAAGTCATTTAGGATGCTTGTCGCAATATTTTTAACTACTGTGTTGCTAACGCCTTCAATGCCTTCAAGGCCGCTAGAAACCAATGCTCTAATTTCGGCATTGCTTGGTTTTGTAAAAACTAATGACATACTATTCTCCTTCCAGCGGCACATGCACGTGCCGGGCGCCTGTTGTTTCGCCCACAGGCTGGGCAGTTTTGCAGTTTTACGCCAATGCAGGGCATATAAAAAGCACCCGTGGTTGGGGTGCTTGGTGGTTAGGCTCGCTTGTTCCAGTTTTCAACTTGCATAGCCCTGTCTTTGTGATAAACAAGTCCACCACGACAATCTTTGCAGATTATTGTCCAACCATGCGGGGCCCTATTGTATTGTTTAGCTTCACCACCACAAAACGGACATGGCTTTAATTTTTCCACAATCCCACTTCCTTTCCGCATAC
>Ga0123355_10004139_pt1 | contig 21039 bp, 6 predicted proteins | sample TergutEmb28metaG_3_FD_89872 | JGI IMG/M metagenome (GOLD analysis project Ga0123355, IMG submission 89872) | Embiratermes neotenicus P1 segment gut microbial communities from Petit-Saut dam, French Guiana - Emb289 P1 | ecosystem: Host-associated > Arthropoda: Insects > Digestive system > Gut ...
ACAACCAGCTAGTCGCAGACTCCTGAAGATGGTCGTATTAACGGCCGAAACATGTTGAGCATTGAATGAGTATTGAATAAATAATAAAATAAGTGGCATCAAGTTGGTTTTCTCTTTACTCAGCTGTATTCCTTGTCGAGATCCACGTCTTCAGTTACTCATTATTTATACGATAATCAATGTTAGTGCTGAATTACAGTTACCGATATAGCTGAGTTCACAGGAAGCAAGGGATGGCGGACGAAAACGTAAATAAAACTGCTGGACGAGACTTCATTATTTCTATTTTCTGTCTTACAGAATTTCGCCGAAAAACTTTTAGTACAAAAAGGTAAATCGCTGGATTTAAATTCCGGCCAGGGACCGTCTAGTCCTCCCGATTATTTCGTTATGTTCCTCAGTTCTTCCAGGTAAAGTTATTGTTTAACACCTTTCAATAGTACGCACACTCATTATCCCCTAATTCATTATTTGTTCATAAAAACAAACAGCATGGATTCACTATAACTGAGACATCTTTACTGCATTCCGCACAAATCTACAAACACGAGACTTTGTTGAAAATTTCTTTCTCATGTAATTCTAACCAACTAGGTAATCCATGGTGACATAGGGCTACCTTCCATTTTATATATGAGGGAGACAAATGTCTTCAAATTACATAAACTCAAAAGCTTTGTTTTCTTAAAATAATAAAAACAGACGAAATTGTATAACCTATTTGCGAGATACCAGACAGAGTATAAATAATCTACACCATCACCCTTCGCAGTGGCGTACCCAGGAATTTTGTTCGGGGGGTTCCAACAAATTCAGTTAAGGACAGAGAACGGGGATGTGGGGGCGGTAGCCCCCTACCACCTAGTCAGGGGTTCTGGAGGCAGCTGTAATTTGGTACAAGAAATTTCATTTCATATAGTAAAACGTTCTTAATTTTTGGTACTTTAAGACTATTTATGATGAAAACCAATTTATTTGTCATTGCTAATGTAAAACAACTGCGAACCGACGGTAGTTTTAGAATTTCACTGCCTTTTTTCCGAACATCATGGAGTGTTGGCGTCCTAAAGTCAGCAATTTTAACAGTTTTCACAATCGGGTTGAGTTTGGCACGATTTTGGAGGGCCTTCGGAATTTCGGGGGGGAGGGGGATTGAACACCCCAAATCCCCCTCCTCCCCTCGGTACGCCACTGACGCTTCGTAACTTTGTTGTCCCGACGCGCTCAATCTGGTAGGTGACCTTCTTCCGGGAAACGAGTGTGGTTCACCGAATCACATATAGTTTTAATTATTGCCTTTTCACTTACGTTTTATTTATTCATTTTATTCTTGACATAAAATAATGTAGCGCTATATCCAGTAAAACAACTAGACCATTTCTAGAAAACTGACACAGTCACTTCTCTTTACTCCTACCTACACCACACTCGTACGCGAATGACTTCCTTATTGGACTGCTAGCGTCCGTTATTAGCTCCTAACGTTTTCCCATTTAAATCTCTCCCCTCCTTCCTATCGCTAACGATCCCGAATATACACGTACGCTGACGGATTAACTTACAACGCATGCCATGAACCGTCCGTACCTGACGCCAGCAATCCTAAGAAACAATTATACTAAAAATGATCGGCTACAATAAGGACTGGACACATAACACTTTTAGATCCGCCACTGCCTGCTGGAGTGGGTGGTGGGTGGCACAGGGAAGCCTGCTAGAGTGAACTCCGATCGCACACAAAAAGGTGCGATCTCCCCATTAGCTGCATTTGAACACCAGGTAATTACGAGAGACCACACAACACTAAATCGATCAAAATCTTTGTACACCAGGAGCAGAACCCACAAGGCAGAACTAACGTTCAAGGTGCCGTTTGAAGTGAAGTGGGGTGTGCATTTTCAAATCTGAACTGCCTAAAAGCGCTGTGTGGATAGAAGTTGTCGGTGGCTCTCAGACACTGTGTTTTGGTTTAGAAACTGCACGTACAGATACTGAATACAAAGAGGATACAAGAGCTTGTACTATCAAATACGGAACCCTTTTACTCATGTCTGCTTTTTAGTTGCTATTGCACTTCCCATGCATTAATCGACATTCTACGTTAAAAACTCCTGCGGTTTACAAATTCCCTTGATTTTCCAGATCACGTATTTTACAGACTCCAGGTCTGACGTAAAACCCAAACGCGATTTATTCGTATCATCCAGTGACACAATATTTGCTACCCATTTACATTTCCCATAACAGATAGTGTTGGTTACAGATTCAGTTCCCCATAATATATAAAATGCATTACAAATTCATAGGTTTTTCGTGATACATATAATCTGGTAATTTATTTATTTTCAGTTGAGTTTCAAAATGCATTCCTTTTGGTATGACTATTAACACCAGATTTTTTATGTTTTGCTGACCGTGCGTCTCAGTATAATCTTAGCAAGTGGCCAACTTAATGTACAATTTCTTGTTTTATAATAAGTTCATTATATTCCTCTAAATGTTTCGAGCACTGTTGTGCTCACCGTCAGGAGGTCAAATTGTGAGTGTGACGATACCAGATGCTGTATAATACAATTTGACCTCCTGACGATAAACACAAGTGCTCGAAACATGTAGTGGAATATAATGAACTTATTATAAAACAAGAATTTTTGCATTAAGTTGGTCAATGGCTACAATTATGTTAACACCAGGTTTTTGGCCAATGTACATTCACTACATTGCCAATGACTACAGTTTATCTACGTTTATCTACCCTAGAATATGTTACAAATTTAAAGATTCCCATAACAATACATTTCTTACAAATTCACAGATCCCCATAATATAGAATACTTATTACAAATCCACAATTACACATGGTGTGGAATATTTCTTCAAATTTTACAGATTCCCATCGTATCGAATATCTGTTACAAATGTATGGGTTCCCATAACAGCATATTTTATACAAATTCACAAATTTCCATGACACAGAATACGTTTTACAAATTCACCTTTTCCAATGGAATTGAACATTTCTTAGAAATTCTGAGGGTTCAGTAATATTAAAAAATCTGTTACGAACTTCCAGGTTTCCATTACAGAACATTTCTTACAAAATACTGTATCCCATGCCACATAACATTTCTTACGCATTCTAACGTTTCCACAACATATACAGTAAAAAAGGTAAAGGAGTCCAATTACAGGCCTGGAGTGGCCCAGAGGGTTCCAGGAAGTTAAGGTTCCCAGATTTCATGACAATGGCACAGGATAGTGATAAGGTTGTCAGCCTTACGCACCGGCCGCCTTGGTACTCATTTCTGTTAGAGGCTGAGTCGGAAGGATTTTATGGCAATGAAAAATTCCAATGACACCAGCTGGGATTGAACCAGCGACCTTCCGATTTGTAGTACAGCACCTTAACCACTGTGCCACCGCGGTCCCCACAATTTATATAGCATTGCTTAAAAATTCACAGGTTCCCATGAAACAGAATATTTACTATATAAATGTAGTATGTACAATATAAATACAAAAGTTATTACAAATCACTGACTTCCGTCTCGTACCGATTCACACGAAGCAGTGAAATACGACAAAAAATCTTCCTTCTAGCAAGTGACTGTTAGCCGTATCAGCGTTTAAAGAGTCTCCTTCTTTAGCGCACTAGCAAGTTCAACGCCGCTTTTCCTTTTACATCAGCTCTCTCGTGAAACATTTCGTACTTTCACATCTGATTTCTGGGAGATCCATTACGCTTATTGCCCTCTCGCATACAGTTCAGAACACGAAACTTAATTTCCGAACGGATCCTGCTCAGTGTAACATAGCTTTTACGATCTTCTTAACCTTACACCTCTTCCTGTTCTCCCCTCCATCACTGTCATCTTTCAGTAAGATAGCGGTAATGCGTCTTCTATTGTGTAAGTTCCTTTAAAATCAGCTGCAATCCTGTTCCATACCTTGAAATACACGAAACCATGCCCCGCTAAAGGTGATGCTGGTATACACTGTTCCACAGAGATGAAGCATTTTCTTTTGATATTCCATTTTCATATCCGTTTTAAAATTAGCGCTACATAGCATGATCCTCCTTCTGAGACAGTTATCAGCCTAGACTATTTCTACTTTGTTTCTACATTTAAAACAGCCGGGATAGTGTAGTTGGTGTAGTGACTATACTACGGCCTGGACATTAACAAGATCTTGGTTCGATTCCCGACCAGTGCAAAAATTTCTCTTTGTTGTAAACCGGGAATGGGAACCAATCAGCGTCCTATGTTATGCATACAAGGGTCTCATTCCCAAGATATGAATCAGCTGCGGCATGTAGGTGATCAATCACTCCATCTAGTGCCGCGGGTGAGAATGAATGGAGATGGACTTCCCTTCCCACTTTTGACTACCATGCCGTGCACAGAGACCTTTAAAGGCCTCTTTAAAGGCCTCTATACGAAGGAAAAGGCCTTATATACAGACCAAGCCCCCACGTCATAACGTAATATCAGCCTCGAAAATTCGTGTCGGACTCAAAAAATTCAGTGAGCTCAGTGATAGGTCATACGTTCCGAACTGTCGTAAATAAATTTTTATCGGTAATTTGGGTATTTTTGAAAGATTTTGGTAAAAATATATGTACAAGATCTTTACCTAATGACGTTGATCGGTTACGAGTTTTGTGAAAATCGATGCAAAAACGCACATACATCCAAACAACGAACGCCTTGCTTGATATTGTGCATCACGACGTTGTTAATTAAGATCTAAGTCGTCTTGGGAGAAGCCAATGTGATTAGTGAACATTTGTCGTCGTTTGGGAAACATCTGCTGTCTCTGCATGCAGGTCATTCCAGGAATACTACACTGTACATTAGAGCTGCACATTTCTTCCGGTAAGTCCGTAAAATATTTACCGTTCGTATGGTGTCATACTCCCCAGGTCTTGAACCTTCAACAGATGTCTGATACGTAAACTTTTCACTGTATATCAAATGTAATAATGTGAAGTACATTAAATTTCACAGGCCATGACGGCTCAGAAGAGGGTTGACGTACAGTTCTAATTTTTCTGCAACCTCGGCGCTAGATTGAACTGGATTTTCAACGTCACACCCCAGCTGCTTTACCGCCGAGAATAGCTCGGTACCCCTTACACGGCAGGCACTGTGTACTCCAGGGTCGGTCTGGACGGTGCGGAAAATCTCGTCTTCACATGTATTCGATCTCCCGACTGTCGAGGACGTTGTAATTAGCCATACGGGTTACACTATCCCAGCCCAAAAATGTAACACTGTAAGTGCTGAAACTCTTAGATGCCAGCACTTTACCTTTTTCCTGTACCTACAAAGTTTCTGTAGTTTACTGTGGCCAAGTCAATCGATCTACCGATCTGCGAATCGCACTAATTTCGGGAAATTTCTTTATGGCCAAAAGATTTTTGAATTGTGAAGGGAAAATATGCTGCATGAGTTAGCTAACAAAACTTCTAATTTACAAACGCTTTTTTCAAACCCACTAGCAGGTTACATAACTTCAATTTAAAATACACAATTAATACACCTACATGTGACACTATAATGTCGAAGAGACGTCATATTCAGACAGGCAGTAGACACGTAGCCGCGAAAATTGGAACAAATTAATTCAGATTATAAGAACAATGATATTGACAGGCGCTCAAGAAGATTGACCAGCATTTCGATTAGTGTGTTCAAATACAATCGACAAAGGGGAGACGAGATCTGTGAATAATGGAAGAGGAGGTAGACAAGGATTCTGTTTGTCGCCGATCCTACTGGTAACGTATTCTTCTGTACCAATTGGACTTGTGCAGGGAATACGTTACCACGGGAATTGTTGACGGTGTTGGAGACTTCAAAACAGGAGGACAGGTAATTCGCACTGTGAAATATGCAGATGACCTCGTGCTATTGGCCGTGGAGGAAAGGGTGTTACAGGGCCCATTGATACACTAATAAAATTGGAATGTGCTATGGAATGGAAATGAATGTGGAAAACAAATAAAGTGATGGGACTCTCGAGGCAACAGTCCACAATAAGGATTACGATAGATCAAAACAACCGGAAAATATAGACTATTACAACTATTTGGGTAGCATGATAACAAATGAGGCAAGACGTTTACTGAAATTAAATCCAGGATTGCCATGGCAACAACAGCGATCAACAAGTCTTTTCAACAGCAATTGGCCTTATATTTAGGAAGAAATTAGTACAGTTAGGAACATAGCTGTTTATCCTGCTGAACATTATACACTTTAGACAGCAGACCAGAAAACCATTGAAACTTTTGAAATGTGGTGCTGGAGAAGGGTGGAGAAGATCAGTTGGACCGATCGTGTGAGAAATGAAGAAGTATTACAAGGAGTCAAGACGGAAAGCAGCTTCCGACCTACAATGCAACCAACGAAGGCTAAGTGGATTAGTCATATCCTGCGTAGGAACTGCCTTCTAAAACACGTTACTGACGGGAAGATAGAAGGAAGAAGTGGCAGTAAGAGTAAGACAAGGAGAAAGACATAAGCTGCTACAGGGTGATCTAAAGGAAAAGAGAGGTTAAAGGAAATTGAAACAGGAAGCACTAGATCGCAGTCTGTATCGAAGTGGCTATGGAAGAGGCTATGGACCTGTCGTAAGGCAGACTACAAAATGAATGAGTGAATGAGAGGTCATATTCACACTGATATTCGCAATTAAAAATTATTCAACAGAATTTATAAAATAGTTTGTTAAGAATGTCCCATTGGTGTAGACGGTCGAATTGGAACTAGTTAGGATTGCCATAAACAATTCAGTCCCTAAAATATAACAACTAAAAACACGTCTCTACTTACAAAATATGAATAATCTCGTCTGCGATAAAAACATATGGCTCATACTAGAACATGGCCTAGAATTTTTTTTAATTCCAAAATATAAGACGTGGATTATCAGTTGAGAATACAAATATAGCTTGTGTGGCCGAGTTTAGTAAGAAATTATATTCGAACGTCGGTACTTTAATAGGCATAATAAATATGGTTTGTAAGTTTTGTAAGTTTGTCACACAACGCACGGCAAAGAATAAAAAGATTGGAAGAAATTTCGTAAAAACGTAAAGCATGCTTTTTATAACAAAGTGAACAGCACGTGGCCTAGACGGCCGAAGTGTTTAGTTTCCACCTCGTGACACTCTTGAAATAAAGACGTAATGAAAATATCACTTTACTGTGTGGAAAAATGTGTTTGGTTAAGAAGCTTACCAAGATTTGATAATAATATTAAAGCCGATTTTAGCACAATCAGTTAACAAGGTGTGATATTAACTCTTCGGAAAATGCTCACGATTGTGTTCGTTTGTGGTTATGGGAAAGGTGACGTTAACCTCCGTGATGTTACAGGCCTAATACTAGCAGCATACATATAGAGATAATTTTAGAAAAAGGAAGAAACTGAGCTTTGAACATTACAACACATCAGGAAAGGAATGACAATAAGGCAGATTTGACAGGTTAAGTTTAATAAAACATAGGGCTACAGTACGTGAATTATATTTATTACCAAATAACTGTGCCTTTTGTTGGTTAATATACATTCTTAATTCTCCAACATGTTTCGGCTAACAATAATAGCCATCCTGAGGACGAGCATCGACATACTAGAGTGTGTTCCTTTTCCATGTATCTATTTGTGTTATACTGAATTTTGATCCAATTAGAATCGAAGAGAATGTGTGGATGTCAACGGAAATACTAACACATATATATTTTGTACAATTTCAACCTAATTTTAGTGACTGTTTAATATTACATATTGATAATTCAAATTTTCTCTTTTAAATGTATCATTTTCCAAATAAAATTGTCGAAGATGTGTTTTGTCAGTAAAATGCTCCTTTGTATCAAATTTCTCCCTGTGAAAATCTCTTATTATTATTAGCCGAAACATGTTAATGAGTTAATAATATACACTAACCAATAAAAAGTGCAAATGTTTCAAAATATATTTCACAACATACGTCTTGCACGGAACAGATACAGTACAAATATAGGGCCGCAGATTTTAAGTGATGTAAAATGTGTGTTCAAGTTTGAAATTGTTGGGAGGTATCAGTCCTGCACTTAAATATGTACAGAAAAGAATTTAAATATTTGAATCCCAACCTTAAAATAAACCCATTAGCTTATAGATTCAGAAGGAAAAAAAAGTTGATTTTCTTATGAAGCATTCTTATCTTTATACACGTAATTAGGCTTAGAATTTTATTCATTTTGCATCATAAGCCTACTTATAATTGTTCCCCCTCAAATTCTTTCACAATTATTATTAAGAAGTGACCACTCTCTTTGTCTGATAGCTGTGACTACTGTCACTTCAGTTGTCCCTACACCCTGTATATGTCGATCAGTTTCGTGCCTTGCAAACAGTTTGTTTCGAAGACATCTCACAAACGTGTTGCTTGGAAGCTTATGCTTTGATAGTTTTTGCCTCTAACTGAGCCAGACTGAAAGAAGTATACTAAAGAGGGAAGTAAGTTATGCCATTCGTGTTGGAACCAAACAATTATCCTGTGCTTTGATGTAGCAAGTCGCTTGCACAATATGAGGCTAAGTTTTAACTAGTACTAAAAGCACTTCCACTTAACATGCGGTATTTGAAGTTTTCGAATTATTATTTGTTTAAAAATCATTTGCATTGTTAACTGCCTTTGTAACTTGTAAAATGTATAATCGTACAGTTCCTGTAACTCATTAATCATCAAGTTCAACCATTTGACGAGGGAAGTTCTTACTTTAGACTTTACTGGAAATTCCTGTCTTTTAAAAAGCTTAAAACCCCACATTTTAAAGGATCCAAGTACCCTATATTACAAGTTCGCAGGCCGTCATTTAATAGTCTTCAATAAACAGAACTTTATCTAGAATTTCCATAGGCCTACCAGGTCAATTCCTCTTCTCCAAGAATCTTCGGTTCAGGGGAAACTGCACCGTTGTAAAGAAACGAAACGGCTATTTAACGTCCGAATTCCTGGAATTATTATATCTAGACAAATCCTTCCGATCGCACTGAGGCTCTGGGGTCGACTCAGCCTCTAACAGAAATGAGTACAAGGAGTATTTCCTGGGGGTAAATGCGGCGGGTGCGTAAGGCTGAAAACTTTACCACCATCCTGTGCCGTTGTCATGAAATCTGGGAAACTTAACTTCCTGGAACCCTCTGAGCCGCTCCGTGGGTCGGGTATCTCAGTCGGTATAGCAACTGACTACAGGCTGGACGGTACGGGATCGAATCCCGGTGGGGACGAGATTTTCCGCCCGTCCAGACCGGCCCTGGAGACCACCCAGCATCCTGTAAAATGCCTACCGTGTCTTTCCCGGGGGTAGAGTGCGGCCGGGGCGTGCAGCTGACCACTCACCCCCTTCTAGTGCAGCGGTCATGGAAGAGAAAAGCTATACCTCTACCCACCCTCTGAGCCACACCGGGCCTGTAACGGGATCACTTTACCTTTTTATTGTATCTAGATATAAAAAATTTGGTTTATTATTATTATCATCATAATCATCGTCGCCATTGTTTCAGAAATGAACCCTGAACTCGATGTTGTAAGCAAGCATTAATATCGGAGGTTTGTAAAAACAAACATGACTTAAACACCCACCTCAGCTCTATTTCGTATTTCGCTCTGTTCTTTCGCTCTAGACTTTCATCACAGCTCTAAAATAACCACGAAACATTTGAAGCAACATGCCGTCAAAGCGGGGAGAGAAAAAAAAAAGAAAAAAAAAAAAAAAAAAAAAAAAAAAAAAAAAAAAAAAGACCTGCAAATATAGTATTCTTAATAGTTGAAGAATAAAAGACCAACTTGATGTCACTTGTTATTTTATTTCACTTCTTATGTGCTCAACATGTTTCGGAAATTAATATATCCATCGTCAGGAGCTTGCGAAAATTCTGTTGAATTGCCACATTGGTCGTATTGTTCTTGGTTCGATGTGTGTTGGAGCTTCGGTGTGGTTGGGTTGGAGTGGTATCCGTGTTGCAGGCTGAAGCACAGTAATTCAACAGAATAGTCGCAAGCTCCTGATGATGGATATATTAATGTCCGAAACATGTTGAACACATAAGAAGTGAAATTAAATAGCAAGTGACATCAAGTTGGTCTTTTATTCTTCAACAATATTATTGCTACTAGTTTTATGTTGCCACTTTTACTTAAAAGAGTCATTTCTAAGGACCGAACCGGAAAAAATTAAACGTTGATCGCCAGTGAGTAAATGTACTGTTCGTAACACAATAAGCATATGCACGACTGCTGCATAACCCGTATCTTGCGTTTGCTGGCATATGCGCAATAATTCCGTAGAGGGTACTAGGATTTTTACACTTCCCGACTACACAGGTGTCTGTCCTGTAGCAAAATGGGCGCCATTATCCACCACTTTACCTGAAATTATAAGTTTTCATATACTTAACTACACGTAGTCAATAAGCTTGCAGCAGTTGCTTGATACGAGTTCCTCGCAGCAATGTTACAAAAGACGTAAGTTCTTTGGGGTGTTAAGATGTGTATCTGTGTAAAGAGACTTACCAACTGACCCTGAATACGAAGGCACTAAGACTCTTCGAAATGTCGGGAACTTTTTACCAAACGACAAAGCGTAACGTCCCTAATATTCTGGATATTAGTTTAGTGGATTAGGTTACTGTGTTTACGTACTCCTGTGGGAAAACTGCCTTCTTCAGGATTTACTGGTTACTTTGTAAAACTGGCTTCTATCTGTACTTTTCAGACCTATACTTGATCACAGTTTTATACTGATGTGAGAATTATAAATCTTAAAGCTTCGACACACTCAGAACGATTAACCAAAGTTGTTCACGACAACACGGAAGTATAACTCAATTTCAGCGTTATTTTAAATGAATTACTCTTCAAATAATTATATTTTGGAAGGGATTAACTGGCATTAATTTTTCACCAATAATTTGTAATTCAGCCCTCAACTACTCTATAGAAAAAGGTAAAAAGTTCACCCTGGAAGAGATCAAGAAGTCCCAGAGGAAAAATATAGCTCTACCCTTCCTTTAACCTCGGCACTAGTTGGAAGTTAGTTGACAACGCCACGTCCCGGCCACTTAACTCCCGGGAAAGAGAACCGATACCCATTTTACAGGGGGGTGAGTGGGTCCCAGGACCGGTCTGGACTGGTGCGGAAAATCCCTTCTCCACCGGTATTCAAACCCTGGACAGTCCAGCCCGTAGCGAGTCGTTCTACCTGCAATTTCAGGTTGGGTCAGTGTGCACTGCACCACTCGCCTGCGAAGTGCGTTAGTTAGTTTGATATGACGTGTGCATGGTAACGGGCAATAACCATTTAAAGCCACAATCTGACCTCTGAATCGATATCACACTCATCCCACAGCTGTGATTGTCCTCCATCGCACGCTAGAACATAATTAAGAGCTAATGATACCAACCACTTTTTGAAAAGAACAAAATTAGCCTAATCCTGGGAGGGTTAGTTGCATTTAGCTGTAATGGCTAGGCTGTTCATTTATAACGAAACACCATGAAACAATTACAGTCTGTTGATTACGCGCCATAAGTTTGATGTTCAGGCAGTGATCGTGTTCAGGTCGGGAATGTAATAGTTTTCAGGCATAAGAAACTTGAATCTAAGTGCGGATCTAAACTCTTTTTACGAACCGCGCGTCTTTCATGTCTCCCACACGATCTAACACTACTTAAGATTTCACAAAATGCATGATCGAAGATTCAAGTCTTACGTTATGTTTAGCCGTGTCGCCTAGTAAACAGTTACCGGCGTTTCGGAGAAGCGTCATGACTCCATGTTCAGGTTCCTGATCTTTGGCAGCTAGACCCTCAATATGGAGGCAGCACCCTTCTCTGAAACATCGGTAGACAAATACCAGTCGACACGATATCACACACTCAATCTTTATCGTTGCACCGTGCATTTCGTAGAATCATTTAATTAGCACACCAACTAATGCACATACATAATTTTTTTTAACATTAAAACATTTAAAATCGTTCCAACATGTTTCAATTCTAAGATCATCTTCAGGGACCTACGCGGTTCCTTGGGAAAATCACATTTTTAAAGACACTCACTGATTAATTTCCTTATATTAACTTGGTATTGTTGCAGCATGTCGTATTGTGTAAGTATGCGACGCTAAGAATGCGCCTGACTACGGGTGTGTGTCGTGTATTATGTTGCGTGAGACTGTTTTTAAGATCATCTTCAGGGAGCTACACTGTTTCTTGCTAAAGTCACATATTTAAAAACGCTCATTGATTAATTTCACACATGACACACACCCATAGTCAGGCGCATTCTCAGCAGTGTACGACTTACACAATACGACATGCTGCCACAGCACCAAGTTAATATATAGAAATTAATCAGTGAGTGTTTTTAAATATGTGACTTTGGCCAGGAACAGTGTGTAGCTCCTGAAGATGATCTTAGTAACGAAACATGTTGCAGGCTTCAGCCTGCAACACGGATACCACTCCAAACCAACCACACCGAAACTCCAACACACATCGGACCAAGAACAATACGACCAGTGTGGTAATTCAGCAGAATAGTCGCAAGCTCCTGATGATGGATATATTAATGTCCGAAACATGTTGAGCACATAAGAAGTGAAAGAAAATAGCAAGTGCCATCAAGTTGGTCTTTTATTCTTCAGATATTCTTTATTCTTTGGTGGCCAAGTTGTCACGTAGGTACTAGCTGTATGGAGAATAAATAAACGTAGCTTACTTATCAAATTATTCACCCCACAACTTGCTTTAACATTAGTATATCAAAATTTCTCGCACCGTGTCGTGTTTTTAGGTAGGGCATCGATCTTTACCACCCAATGCGCTTCAAATTTCAAATTCTTCAATCTAACGAATCCTAACACAAAACTGCTCACGAGTTTCTGCAGCCAGCGGAAACTCTATAGAGCAAAGATTTTCTACAGACAGTCAGCACTTTATCCACTTTTTTCTAAGCCCAAAGTTTTGTAGCCACTTTTACAGAAGGTCGCCACACCACACTTGTTCACAACCCCCTCAAAACCTTATGCCCTGCACTCTAAATGTCTAGATCCTGCAGCTGGCTCCTCACCTTCTGGCTATTTCAACAAAACGTCTGAAGATGTCCCTAATGCAGGCCGCATACCTGTCCATTTCCTACTCCCTGATTTGAACGCGTTAATAAGATTTGATGAAGACTGCAAAGGACAATATATGCACAGGCAAATATGGAGAAATTACCGAAGTCATGTCCCATTTCAGAATAACACCCACAATTACTGCGAAACAAGGCATAAAATGAGCCCATCTTAAGCAGGTTTGACAAGACTTAAGGACGTTTGTTCGTTTATTTTTCCTTGTTTTGGGGTCACCAAGGCGACTGAAATAATGAAGATACAGTGTCATGTTTTTACCATACTTTCGTTCTGTCATAAGGAGAGACACACTCGGGCATCATTATGTGTATATTTTTTAACCCAATAACGAGTCTGCAAGAAGTTCGCTACGAGCGTTACGTTACAAATAGCCACAATGTCTTTGAGGGTTAGAAGTTCCTAGTACAGGGTGACACAAAAAAACGGGAACTTTTGAAAAACCTTCCAAACTATCATTGTTTTTGTAAAACATTTTTATGGCGAAAGCACGCCGTTGACCGATCCACTGATCCATGATTACTAAAATGATGGCGAGGTTGTCTGTAGCTCAAGGTCCCTGTTCCGCAGTGCTGCCAACTGTACATGGCTGCCACTACGCATTTCAAAAGTTCTCGTTTTTTTGTGTCACCCTGTATCAACGGCTAATTCGTGGTGTGGCAGCGACACTAGTCACTTCGTGAGCTAACAGATCTTCGGAAACTATAGGACCAACAACTTTCGTTCCCGTAACGCTTCTATACAACTTGCAATGTTCAAATATGTTCTGTGAATATGACAAGGGAAAAAGTACAGAACATACACTTAACTTTCACATTATTTGAATTACGTGAAATTTTGCGAAACAATTAGCCATTTACAGGGGAATAAAGCATTCTACGCAAATAAGTCTTTTTAAAAGCAAACTAGTGTCCAGGAAATCCAAACTAAAGTTATATTGGTCAGTAATTAGACCAACTGTAGTTTGTGGTTGTGACACATGGGTCCTTAAAGAAAGTGTTATAGAGAGACTGTCAGTATTTGAGAGGAAAATACTAAGAAAAATACTTGGGCCAACTAAAGTGGGTGATGGTATTTGGATAATTAAAACAAACAAGGAATTGGAGGTGTTAATAAACCATCGGAACATAATAAACTATGTTAAAGCCAAAAGACTGAGTTGGTTTTGACATAAATATAATGCCTGAAACCAGCATTGTAAGTAAAATACACAAATGGAAATCATCTACAGGTAGATCAGTGGGAAGGCCTAATTCCCGATGGGAAGACGACTTAGGAACGACCTGAGAAAGACGAAACTTATAAAATGGGCAGAACAAGTACAGGATCGCCTTAAATGGAAGGATATTGTTGAGAAAGCCAACACTCTATCACAGTTGTAGTGCGGAAGAAGAAGAAGAATTATTCATGTACTAAAGAACGTTAAAATTGTACCTGTGCAAGCGATAGTTATAGAGGGGGAGCGGAGGTATAGTTCCACTCATTCCTAACCTCGACGCTAGGTATAGGTGAGTGACCAACCTACCACTCCGGCTGCTTTACCCCTTGGTGCTCGTGGAATGGACGGCCTGTCTGGACATTTTGGACAAGAAAAAGTTTATTACTTTTGACGGGAATCGATATTGTTCAAAAAGTACACCTTCTTGTGATATTAGAATCGAACAGACGTAAGACTTGGTATACAAAATATGGCCTGTTTTTGTAGGCCATGCTACCTGTAGGACGATAGCATCGATGCGAAACCACAAAGTTACAGGTTTTGTCCGACAAATTTTATGTAGTCCATGTCCGTTCTAAATGGAGAAGAATGAGATAGGCGGGGCATGTTGTACATATGTGGAGAGGAGAGGTGTATACAGGGTTTTGATTAGGAAATCTGAGGGAAAGACACCACTTGGAAGAACCAGACATAGATAACAGGATAATATTAAGATGGATCTTCAGGAAGTGGGATGTGGGGGCATGGACTGGATCGATCTGGCTCAGGATAGAGACACGTGGCAGGCACTTCTGAATGCGGTAATAAACTTTCGGGTTCCATAAAATGCGGGGAATTTCTTGACTAGCTGAGAACCGATTAACTTCTCAAGAAGAACTCTGCTTAATGGAGTGAGTAAGTAGGTAAGTATCCATTCTAGAGTGGGTTTATCTTTGTTCCTATTTCCGTAAACTAATTTCGTGAGGAAATGTAGGCTCAGACAAAAGGTGTCATGTTGCACAGGTGACGGTGGAGGTCTTACACAGCACATTATACTACCATTATATCACAAGAGACAACCCGGCTTTCGCACATCTCTTCCTAGGCCACATGAATATCATGCTAATTTGAGAGCTCTAGGGACAGTAAAGCGGCATATACTATAGTCCTGAACCTAGGTACGAAAAAGATGTTGGGAATAACGTATGAACGTAACGCCAACCCTATACCTGCCTGAACAGGCCCTTAGGGTTCCAGGAGTTTGAGGCTTTCAGACTTTGAAGACAATCGACAGATAAAGGTGGCAGGGTGGTCAGCCCTAAGCAAGGGACAGCCTTTACCCCAGGAGATACCTCTGGTAGAGGCCAGTTGAAATGTGATGGCACAAGCGCAGAAACCAAATTTCTTCTTTCGACGAAACGAACGAGTCTATTTAAATTTGCGGGGGCGTCAGTTCAATCGACTACTGGCAGCCGAGGTGTGCGCATCAGCGGTAGTAATGCTGGATACACCATTATCCGAGGTAGTGTTAAGGGTACTGGCTACCCACTCCAATCGCCAGTCTCCCCTTCACTTCCCCTCCCGTGCGTCACCGTGTGCCATCACATTTCAACTGGAGTCTACTAATTTCTGTTAGGCACTGAGTCTACCCCAGGACCATATTGTAGCCGGAAGGATTTTGTCAATGAAAATTTCCAATGACCCCATCATGAATCGAACCGGCGGGCTTTCGGCGTGTGGGGCAGTGAGGCCATAAATTGTGCTGATAACTAATTTCTATTAAAGCATTTTTGTGAAAAGTAAGTATGTGGATCGCGCCAAAAACTACTTAATTTGTTCGACAGAAAAAATACCATTCGCGACAGACAGGCACTAGGTGAAATTTGCTATGGAAATACGTCATAAGCATAACTTATGAAATACCTTACATATGTTAAAAATTTGAGGCTGCATTAGACGCAATTCTGAGGCTGCGTTAGACGCAACGTCATCTGCGTACAGAAATGATCACCAGCAGGAATAATCACCACCTCCGTTCCCGCTCACCATACATTACGGACATTTTAAAACGGATAAACTTCATAAATTATCCTCAGACTTTCGTGATGTAATATTCTATATTACAAATTTACTTACGTCCTTTGTTTCAAACCTACGTTTCAAATTTAACTACATGAATTATATAAAATTTGTAATCCAGTACCACCATAGGTGGCCATTTCATATCCCTCCTGAGCACAACTGTTACAAAACTAATGAACCATACAAATCATATTCAATACAGTATTAATAGCCTTTCCATCTATGTTATAAAGTACAATACACCAAATCGAAAATATCCGGAATAAAAACCCGAAATAGTTTTGAAATGAATATATCATATGCCCAAGTTCTTTGTGTGTCTTCCCGTACCTTGGACCGAGGACGCAAAAGAATGTTATGTTGATATCGATTTTCATGCAAAATATTTAGTTGGTTCAGAAATTATGACTAGAGTATAGACATAAATACATCTTATGTTTACTGGACCGTGCATCATTGTGATAGTTGAAGAATAAAAGACCAAATTCATGTCACTTGCTTATTTTTTTCACTTCTTATGTGCTCAACGTGTTTCGGACTTTAATATATCCATCCTCAGGAGCTTGCGACTATTCTGTTGAATTACCACACTGGTCGTATTGTTCTTGGTCCGATGTGTGTTGGAGTTTCGGTGTGGTTGGGTTGGAGTGGTATCCGTATTGCAGGCTGAAGCACAGTAATTCAACAGAATAGTCGTAAGCTCCTGATGATGGATATATTAATGTCCGAAACACGTTGAGCACATAAGAAGTGAAATAAAATAGCAAGTGACATCAAGTTGGTCTTTTATTCTTCAAATATCAACATATATTTTCCTGTAAAATCCAGACAGGCAAAGAACCTAGTTTCTCCAACGGCAGCCAACTGCCTACCTAATAAAAATGACCGATTTCTGCAGAACTTTATCTCAAGCGAAAGTGTCTTCGTGAGTAGGAACATTCACGAAGAATAATTATATTGTCTGGCGTTCTTTTTACTCTGGGAAGAACAATAATTACTCAAAATGTAGCAGCTACTATTGAATAAAGAATTCTCACTTTGTAATTTACGTCAGTCGCTTGACGAATCACTGTAGCTGTTAACAAAGGACTCCAGATCTTACATGAGATTACTACTGTAATAATGCCGGGTATTTCACGATTGGACTTAATCTCTGCTTTCGGCCTTGCTCCATCACAGAAGAGAAATAAAGAAAATGCAAAAAGCGGATAACTTGACCTCTTGTCATCGCTCTGAGACAAGCAGGGGTTACTCCCATTTGTCGTTACTCTTAAGACAAGTTACTAATCTCCACAAGTTCTTTATAAAAGAATGAATGCTGTAGACTACAAGATCCTTATCTACGCCAGTGTCTCCGTGTACCTCACCGCTTTAGGCGCGTTTGCAAAAAAGGGAAAGGGATTATAATCTTCGTCATTCCTGTCTGTATGTTCGTCATTCCGCATGGAACAACTCGGCTCTCACTGGACGGATTTTTATTACATTTAATATTTGAGGATTTTTGGAACATATCTCTAGAATTTTGACGTTTTGCTGACCGTGTATCTCAGTACATTTATCTCAGTAATTAACTAACTTGATGCACAAACTTTTTGTTTTACATTAAGTTTATTTCATGCCTCTACATGTTTCGAGCACATGTGCTCGAAACATGTAGAGGCATGAAATAAACTTATTGTAAAACAAAAATTTTGTGCATCAAGTTGATTAATTACTGAGATAACTATCTCTAGAAATTTCAAGTTTCATTAAAATATGACAATAATAACGGGTACTTTACATGAAGACCTACGTAAAGGTATACCTTTAAAATAACCAAATTAAATGTAAACCATTGTGAGAATTACAACAAGAATTCACGAACATACCCCAAAGAGCAAGAATAAAGACCAGAATAAATAGATCCATGCTGACTATAAGAATACAAATAAAGGGTATAAGCTGCAATACAAAAAGATAAAAGAAAAACAAATATTAAACATCAAGACCAAGAAACTAGACTAATTAACAAATAAAACTTAGCTGAATTCTTTTAGACAAAATCTGTAGAGAGAATCAAAACACGCATTCTTTGTTCAGTAACCGTTTTTTATAAAATCGTGCCCTTTATGAGATAATGTGGAAAAATGTGGTACAGCCGGACAGGCTACAGATGACAGTATCATACGGCGCATGCGCTTTGCATGCTGGATAACTGAGGCTACAGACACACATAATATTTAATCCTCCTACGGCAACAGTGGATATGCGAACGCTCCTCAACCGTACGTATCACGTACATCGACTGTCTTGCTAATTTTGAAAGGGGCCATTGATCTATATCTGTCTTTCAGAACAGGCTACATTTATTCTTCAAAACTCTTTCAAAACCCAATCAGAAATACTGCATGATTGTCTTTTCTCTTGGTTCGCAGAGGGTAGTCAGGGTTACGGGCTAGATATTATGTAGGTAAAGGTAAAGCAATCCCATTACAGGCTTGGAGAGGCCCTAAGGGTTTCAGGAGGTTGAGGTTTCCAGATTTGAAGACAGTCGACACATGAAGGTGGTAAGGTTGTCAGCCCTACACACCGGCCGCCTTTACCCCCCAGGAAATATTCCTGGTACACATTTCTATTAGAGACTGAGGCGACCACAGGCCGGAAGGATTAGGTCAATGAAGAATTTCAGTGACACCACTAGGAATCGAACCCGCGACCTTCCGGCTCGTAGTGCAGTGCCTCAATCAACTGCGCCAAAGCGTACCCCAGATATTATGTAGGACGTAACTTAATGTCTATTAATCTGTTAAGGCAAAATATTCAGTTACATACTAGCCCATAAGAAATTGATTAGTTGTACTAAGATTACAGAATGCAGAAACCGAGCTAATTGCGCATGTAAATAAGACAACATGCAAATAAGAAGAATAAATTAAAAGAATATAACAGAAATTAGGGGATGGGAAAGAGGAATTATTGTAAGCAGACAGCTACAATAGAGTGAAAAATTACGTAATATACCACACAACTACAGAATGCGAAGGTCAATATAAGGTAAATGTACTGCAGAAAACTTGGTGTTAGAAGGCACATCCGTGCGATTACGTCCTTCAGGTGCAACTGGTTATTATTAGTGCCTTATGTGCATTTGTAAGCAAACCACAACAAGTGTTAAACAACTGATCATTTTTGTCTAACAATTGTTCCTACCGTGAGCAAGATGAGGCAATTCCATACACCATCACCCCACTTCTTCAACATTTGTCCTGTTATGATACTCCCATCTACGTCTAAAATCTTCAAATCAGTATTTAAAAAAAAAAAAAACATTGTATGGACAGTATATGGCTACAAGTAAGGCATGGGATAGCTGTAGCCATTGTCCCTCCATTTTTGTGTGTATTCTAACCAGCGGACCTTCAGTTTAGGCCTTTGTTTGAATATCTCGAACTGCCCTTGTACGTGAAAGCCGCAAGAGCGGATATTGAACACACAGCCGTAAAAACAGAGACCAGATCACGTCACAAGTTGTAATTTCCTACTTTCCCCTCTGGGGTTCATTTTATTCTCTTCGTCTGCTGAGAGAGTGCCCTCCTATTTCAGTACTCTCGATTATGCCTGCACTGTTTTCACCGTCGTCATAACATTAAATGTTGCTACTAGACTACACAGGGACGGAAATGGAACAGGCGCTGATAAAAGTTTGAAATGTGAAGTTTTATACAATTGTGTAGAAATTGGCATTGTAGACATCACCACCGGAAGTATACAGCGAGTACAAAAGAATTCTACGCATGGTACTAACACGTATATGTGAATGTGTCACACAACGAGGACGCACAGGAGAAAACATCACAGCCCCTTGGAGAAATGACACATCCCTGAAACGCTCCAATAAAAGCACCCAAATTTGTAGACACGGGAGGCCATGAGTGTTGGATAAGAAGAGGTTGATTTCACCCTAAAGTAAGAGAATGTTCAGATAACAAGCAGCACATGAGAGAGTGAGAAGCTGCTTCATGTATGAGGCGTTCTTCTAGTTTGTATTTCGAGCTAAGGCGGTCGATAACATCATGTACTTAGCGTACTGATGACACTAATTTTATAAGTAAAGATGCTCTTGATATAAACAAATTTTGGGGATTACTGTCGTCAAAAGCGTGTACCTGAGCACTGAAACTTAGTACTATCCGGGAATTTCCTTGGCTTGCAGCATTAAGAGGAGAAATGTATAAGGTTAAATGTACCCGGTACTATATATAGTAATATTAACCTACTCAAAACAAATTATATTTACTGATAAGCTATCCTTCCTAGTGACTTCACTAGTCCCAACCCAGCCTTAGTTCGTAAGATGAATTCGTGTACTGACGAACAACGAAGAGCATTCTCTTCACATTCACTACAAATTAAATGTTTACTTGATACTCAGTTATTCCAGTACGTATTATTGCTACCCTGTGTTAGTGGGTCCCTGTCACCACGGCATGGCGCGTCCTCAGGTTGCGGATAGAGGAATGGCCTCCGATAAGGAGGGTAGCTGCGAATAAATTGAATAAGCAGTCGCGGACAGCCGACGAGGGGTG
>Ga0123355_10004140_pt1 | contig 21036 bp, 15 predicted proteins | sample TergutEmb28metaG_3_FD_89872 | JGI IMG/M metagenome (GOLD analysis project Ga0123355, IMG submission 89872) | Embiratermes neotenicus P1 segment gut microbial communities from Petit-Saut dam, French Guiana - Emb289 P1 | ecosystem: Host-associated > Arthropoda: Insects > Digestive system > Gut ...
CTGAGCCTGATTTTGGTGGTCTGTCCATGATTCACCCCCCTGTATTTGAATCTACCTTTGCCCATGAGTACAACATAGCCCACAAGTGATGGTTTGGTATACGTAGGGGCGGGGTCTTCCCGCCCGCTAGGTGTTACATTGAAACATTATCGGCATAAATGGGATTGACTGTGTAGGCCAATATCTAGTGGGCGGGAAGACCCCGCCCCTACAACATGCAAATTGCTATGCGTTCGGGGCCGTGCTTCGCACGGCTTTAACGCTGGTTAAATATACTCTGCCTGCATGTGCTAGTTTTTTCTTGGCATACATAGCCGACTCTTCGCTGTCGAAATATCCGAAAACCGTGGGGCCGCTACCGCTCATGGCGGCACCTAGGGCACCGTGGGTCTTCATTTGGGTTATGATTTCATCTATCTTTGGGTGCATCTTAGTAGTTATTTGAGTCAAATCATTGCTAAAATTTGATGCTATATCTGCCACATTGCTATCATGCAGGGCATTTATCATAGCCTGCATATTGCTTGGTGACGAGTTTTTTGGGTCATATCTTGCAAACACTGCCGCAGTCGAAACACGAATATTGGGGCACACCAGCAGTACTGTTGTTGGTGGGTGTGTAGGCAGTGGTGTTAGCTCTTCGCCAATGCCTTCTGCCAGGGCAGTGCCGCCCATCAGGCAAAAGGGTACGTCTGCGCCAAAGGCCTTGCCAATGGACATCAGACTGGGGCATTGATTAGAGCTATGTAGAGGGATTTGTAGGTTAAATAGTGCATTAATGCCCATTAATGTGGCGGCGCAGTCACTGCTACCGCCTGCAAGCCCTGCCGCCTCGGGGATGCGCTTTTCTAAATGTATGCTAATGGGTTGCCGGATATTGTGCTGTTTTATCAGGTACTTGGCCGCACGTGTCACAAGATTGCGGTCATCTGTTGGAAGATTCTTATCTGAGCAGGTGAGTGTAAAGCCTTCACCTGCGGATGTTATGGTAAGAGTGTCATGTAGCTCCAGAGTCTGCATTACAGACCTCAGCTCATGATAACCGTCTAAACGTCTACATATTACATCCAAAATAAGGTTAATTTTGGAATATGCGTCAATCTGCAACAAACCCCCAGCACATGGCTGGGGGTTTGTAGTATTGGCGCAATTGCGCATTTTTGTATTAACGCTTAGAGAACTGAGGCGCACGTCTTGCACCTTTGAGCCCGTACTTTTTACGTTCCTTCATGCGCGGGTCGCGTGTTAGGAAACCGGCTCTTTTAAGAGGTGTACGGAAATCGCCGTCGGCTTCCAGCAAAGCGCGGGAAATGCCGTGGCGGATTGCGCCTGCTTGACCTGTGTAGCCGCCGCCAAAAACATTGACTTTTACGTCAAATTTAGCGGTTGTGCCGGTAAGCTCCAATGGTTGGCGCACAATAAGTTTTAAGGTTTCAAGCCCGAAATAGTCGTCTATGCCGCGTTTATTGATAATGATGTCGCCCTTGCCAGGCAAGAGGTACACCCTAGCGACTGCGCTTTTTCTTCTGCCTGTACCGTAGTATGAAACAGCTGCCATAAAAATTTTCCTCTATTCTACAGGTTATCGAATTTTAACTCTTCGGGTTTTTGAGCTTCGTGCTTATGGGTTGGGCCAGCATATACATGCAATTTTGTAAGCATTTGGCGGCCCAAATTATTTTTAGGAAGCATGCCCTTAATTGCGTGTGTTAACACAAACTCGGGCTTGCGGTTAAGCATTTCTTTAAGCTTAGTCTCTTTGCGGTGGCCAATATAGCCAGAGTGACGGACATAAATTTTTTGGTCAAGCTTTTTGCCGGTCACACGAATTTTGTCGGCATTAACAATAATAACATAGTCGCCGCAGTCCACAGAGGGGCTAAAATCCGGCTTATGCTTACCGCGTAAAATATGAGCTACTTGAGAGCTCAAGCGGCCCAGAAGCTGGCCTTCGGCATCAACAACATGCCATTTGCGCTGTACTTCCAGGGGCTTAGTAATATGGGTGGTGCGCATAACTACCTCCGATTTGCACTAAAATTCTCGCTTAAAAGATACGTTACGTCCATACGCAATTACGGTAACAGTCGCAAAAGCGCAGCGAGGATGAGTGGGAGCATAGCCCCCCATTAAATTTAGAAGCATTTATGAGTTGCGTTTGCGAGTCGATTCCGGGGCGGGAATCCTTTCTATATTATTAGATGTCCGTTGCGATGTCAATAGATTTATGAATAAAAAGCCCATAAAATCACCTTTTGGGGGGTTTATGGCACAATAGATATCAAATAAGTGGCCCTCTTCATAGGGAATCGAAAGGATTAGGTGAACTGCATGAAAAACGGGGCTATCACGTTAAGCAGAAATCATGCATAAACATGCAGACATCTCCGTCATTGCGAGGAGCGCAAGCGACGAAGCAATCCAGAGATTGCCGCAATCTACAGCTTCTGACTGGATTGCTTCGTCACTTCGTTCCTCGCAATGACGGGGGGGGATTTGCATATTTATGCATCATTCCTGCTTAACGTGGTAGCCCCTTAAACTTTCTACTTATTAACCAACGTCAAAACCCCATCCGACATCCGATACACCACATCAGACATCTCTGCAATCTCCATATTGTGGGTAACAATAACAACGCAGTGCCCCTGATTGTGGGCAAGGTCTTTCAAAATTTCTATAACTGCGTCACCATTGGCCACGTCTAAGTTCCCTGTGGGCTCGTCCGCCAGTAGCACCTTTGCACCGGATGAAAGGGATCTGGCAATAGCAACCCTTTGTTGCTCCCCGCCAGATAAGTTTGACGGGTAACGCTTGTGCTTAGTGGAGTCTATCCCCACTGACTCCAATAGCTCTGCCGCCCGCTGGTTGGCCTGCTTTTTGGGGATCCCATTAGTCTCCATGGGATAGCGCACGTTTTCTATTGCTGTTAACAGTGGAAAGAGCTGAAAGGCTTGGAATATCATGGCTATATCCTTTTTCCTGTAGACATCCAGGTTAAGGCCCGCCAAATCCCTGTCATCAATGAATACACTGCCCGACATTGGCCTATCAAGCCCCGCCATAATGGAAAGTAGCGTGGTCTTACCGCTGCCGGATGGCCCTACGATGGCATTAAGTTGCCCTGCCTCAAAGTTGGCCGTTACGGAGTTAAGCACATCTCTTTCGCTATTTTTATAGCGATAACAAACGCCTTCTAGTCTTAGCATAGTAAATCCCTCTTTCATATATAGTCTTTTTTACTCCCGTACCTGCAACAAATCAATAGGTGCTTTGGCCGTAATAATTAGTGCGCCTACTATTGAGCCAGCCATTACACCTGCTAAATATATCCCAGCAACAGCTAGAAGCGCCACAAATCCAAACCCCCATGAAAACAATAGCAACACCCCAAGCCCCAACAGCAAACCCATCATACACACAATAAACTGCTCCGCGCACAAGGTAGCCATAGCAGCAAGCTTAGAGGCCCCTTGCACCCGCATTATAGCGGCATTCTTCACCGATTGTAGCATCAAAAGGGCAAACACCGCCGTGCCAATTATAACGGCCAATGCCAGCGCAACTGGATATAGCAATTCCAATAACAAAAGAATCTGGGACATAGCACCCACCATGTTGCGTAATTCTTCGTCAAAGAAGTTCACCTCCAGCGGCAACATAAATGGGCGGCCTTGCCCCCTGTTGCGCACCATAAAATGCTCCAGGGTGTCGCGGGCACTTTCAAGGTCGCGGTTGAAGGCTGTATCCACCGTAAGCCTGAGGGCGTGGTACAAAGTCATTGGCCCAAGCATGCCTTCAATGACGCCTACGGGCACAATAACCCCCGCCTCCATGCCTGGCATATAGATATGCTGGTTGTGTATGCCAACAACTTTTGCAGGCACAAAAGTCCACTCTGCAAGGGCCATCGCTACCCGTATATAGCCTAAATAAAACTCATCCCCCAAACCCAAATCCCACTGCTCGGCACTAGTTACGGGCAGGATAGCTGGTATCAACTGGGTAAGTGTACCGTCATTATACACAAAATCCGCGCTGTCAAAGTCCTGTATAAATTCGATTTGCAAACCAAGTACTTCGTCGCCAATCAAAACGGTAGAGTGCTCGGCAATAAAATCATCAAGATCACTGGTGCCAAGGGTTAAGTCAAAAATCCCAGCCCCAATATTGTATTGAATGCCCACAGTGCTATCAAAGCCAATCTGCTCCTGCCAGTGCTCTGTGTCGGGGATAATAAAGGTCAAGTTATGGGTCGCCTCTGGGGAGAATATATCAAAGTGGCCGCTTTCGTATAGCATATAAAGCCGCTCGTAAGCGGTAAAGGGAATCCCGTGGGTTTCCAAGTCCACCTGCACAACGGTATTGTCATATAGGTACTCAATATTATCCGCTGTGCGCCCCATGGACTCCTGTAGCCAGCCAAGGGCAATAACAAACAGCAATGTAACCCCCGCAGTCAAAATAGTTTTTACAGGGGAACGGACAATATGGGTGAGTATCCAACTCATAGCACTGGAAAAACGTACGCCAGGCTTGGGCTTTGCATCAAATACCTTTATGTGGGCGGTTGACGCGCTGCTGTCGTAATCAGGCACGGCTTCATCGAAGCGCGCCTTGGTCACACGGGCGGGGCCAGCGGCACTTTGGCCCTGCAGTTGCTCTAATACAGGGCGGCGTATATGGGTAAACACCGTTAGCAAAACCATGGCCAAAATAAACAAGAAAATCCCAATTATCAAAAAAAACAGTATCCAATAAGAAAAGTCTGGCTGGGCCGCGTCCCGTATGGCATCCGCAACAAAATCCACCCCTAGGCCCCTATGCTCTATTGGCGTAAAATGCTCCGCGAAAGGCTCAAGCACATCTGAAGACTCTTGAATTGCAAAACGCCAAGCGGCCCCACCACCAATGGCCGCCGCAGGAAAGCCGATTACGAAAAAGGACAGGCAAATTTGCAACAAAATTTTCCTAACAGAGACACCAAGGGAACGGGCAATCGCAAACTCCTTGTGCCGCTGTTTCACAAATACAAAGGAAACAAGTGCAAGCACCGCCAGTACTACAGTGCCAAAAATAAGGGCGTTAAAAGCCGTCACAAGTAAAATAGAATCCGCCGCGGCCCAAAAAACTTCCGCGCCAGAGCGGAACATATGCAGGCTAATATCGTATTCCGCCAGTCTGTCCCGATACTGGGCAAAGAAGGCTTGCTCATGGCGTGTGTCATTAAGTACAAAGCCGTACCACATGGCAGGCAAGTAGTTCGCCTGGGGCATTTGTGTGTAAATGCTGGCAGGGATAAGGGAATCGGGTACGTAAATAATCCCAAAGCCGTAGGTATTGTCAGTCCTATAGGAATGGTTGAATATGCCCACTATTTCTAGTTCAATTTCTACGTAGCCCCTGTCATCGGTGGTACTGGCTATAAGATAGTCGTCACGGGCGTCTACCATGCCCATACCTTCCATCTCCCATGTACTTAGTGCTATGCTGTGTACAAATTGGTTGTGGTATACCCGCACTGTAAGGCTGTCACCAAGACTATGCCCAAACATGGTGGCAAACTCACGGTGAATCATTGCTACTGGATTGGCCTCCAGGTAGTCATTATGGTTAAGGACGCGGCCTTGGTGTAGCCTCATGGAGGTGCTTCTGCCCTGGATGTCTGCCATTAGGGCCATGTCCCTGGTTGTTTGTAGGGTTATTGCCCTTTTGTCGCGGTTAATGCTTTCTATGTCTGCCTGGATTTGCTCTGGGCTTGGCAGGGGTTGCATTTCTAGGTGTTCGTGCCAGCGGCTTGTGAAAGATATGTTACGCTCATGGTACCAGCGCGGCCACCTAGGCAAGAGGCCAATGACAGAGCGGTACCAGTGGCCTTTGAAAAGATATATTCCGCCTATTTCCTTTTCGTCTAAAAAGGACATATCGCCGCCTGGTGGCGAATCTACACGAAAGTACATCCACAGCCACTGGCCTTCTTGTGCATATATAGGGTGGCCAGCCAAGACGTCTGTTACGCGCAGGCCTAGGAAAATGCGGCCTTCTTCCTCGCGGCCTGTGAAAATCATGTCTAGCTCTGCGTAGAAATATGTTGCTGAGTATAGGCGTACATCGGGGCTGTGGCGCGGCATACCGCTTATGTCTGGGCTGTATGCGTCTTGCAGAATGCCTTCGAAGCGCCTGCGCCTGTCTTCGAAGCCCATGTAGGGGCTTTGGGCTAGGATGTTGGCGGCGTGGTATATATTTTCGGTGTCATTGTGGGACCTTAGGAAGCCTATGGCGCGGTAATGGCGGTCTACATCGTTTATATGGCGGTGTATTACAATGTATTCTACTGTGCGTAGTACGAAGGCGAAGGCGGCTATGGTGATTAGGAAAAATAGAAGCAGGCTGCGTAGGCGCTGGCGTAGGATGGACTTGAGGAATACGTTTTTCTTCATTTTTGCAAGCCCCCATATGTGAAATGTGTAGAACGTGGGATTTTGAGTAATTCCTTGTATTTTATATTTACTCCCGTACCTGCAACAAATCAATAGGCGCTTTGGCCGTAATAATTAGTGCGCCTACTATTGAGCCAGCCATTGCGCCTGCTAAATATATCCCAGCAACTGCAAAAAGCGCCACAAATCCAGCCCCCCAAGACAACAACAGCAAAGCCCCAAGCCCCAAAATCAGCCCGCTCATACATACAATAAACTGCTCTGTACACATGGTAACGCAAGTCCTAAACTTGGAGGCCCCAAGCACACGCATAATAGCCGCATTCTGTGCAGCCTGTAGCATCAGTAGCGCAAACACTGCCGTGCCTATAACAATAGCAAGCACCAATGCTACAGGATAAAGCAACTCCAACAAAACAAGTATCTGAGACATAGCACCAACCATATTGCGCAACTCTTCGTCGAAGAACAGCACATCCATGGGGAACATGCGCGCCAGTGCCCCCCTATGGTGCACCATATAATGTTCCAGCGTATAGCGCGCATCGTCAATTTCCCGGTTAAAAGCTGAGTCCAGAGTAAGCCTAAGTGCGTGATACTGAGTCATAGGCCCCAGCATATTTTCGATAACACCCACAGGCACAATGGCACCATGCTCAAACCCATGCAGATGGATATGCTGGTTGTGTATACCAACAACTTTGGCAGGCACTATATACCAGTTTGCCAGTGCCATAGCAACCCTGGTATAGCCGAAGTAAACCATATCCCCTATCGCCATGTCCCACCGCTCGGCGGCATGTTGCGACAGGATAACTGGTATCACCTGGGTAAGTGTATCGTCATCATAGACAAAACCCTCTTTGTCAAAGTCCTGGATAAACTCCATTTGTAAGCCAAGGACCTCGTCACCAATCATAATTCTGGAGTGCTCGGCTATAAAATCATCTATGTCACTGATGCCGATAACAATGTCAAAGACCCCCATCCAAATATTATATTGGATGCGTATAGTGCTATCAAAGCCAATCTGCTCTTGCCAATTTTCTGGGGAAGGCAAAATAAAGGCCAAGTTATGTGACGCCTCTGGCGAAAATATATCGAAATATCCACTGTTGTAAATCATACCCAGACGCTCATAGGCGGTAAACTGCCCACCCCGGTTGTCCAGTTCTACATGCACAACGGTATTGTCATACAGGTAGTCGATATTATCCTCTGTGCGCGATATAGATTCTTGCAACCAGCCAAGGGCAATAATAAAAATTAGGGTAACCCCCACAGTCAAAATAGTTTTCCCGGGAGAACGGACAATGTGGGCGAATATCCAACCAAGCGCACTGGCAAAACGCGCGCCCGACTGTGGCTTTGCATCAAATGCCGTCAAACCAACTGTAGACGCGTTGCCATCGTAATCTGGCACCGCTTCATCAAAATGCGCTTTTGCCCCACGGCCTGTGTTGACGGCACTTTGGCCCTGTAGTTGCTCAAGCACCGGGCGCCTTATGTGGGTAAACACGCTTAGCAAAATCATGACAAGAATAAATAAGAAGAACCCAGACATCAAAAAGACCATTATCCAATAAGAAAATTCTGGCTGGGCCGCTTCAAATATAGCTTCCCCAACAATGTCAACCCTTAAGAGGTTCATGGGGCTTAAAGGAGAAAAATTCTCCGCAAAGGGCTCCAGCACCTGGGTGGCCTCTTCCATAGCAAAAAACCACGCGGCCCCACTGCCAATTGCCGCCGCGGGGAAGCCGATTATGAAAAAGGAAAGGCAAATCTGCAACAAGATTTTCCTGACAGATATACCAAGTGAGCGGGCAATAGCAAACTCTTTGCGCCGCTGTTTAACAAACACATAGGAAACAAGGGCCAGCACCAACAGCACAACAAAGCTAAATACAAAGGCATTAAAAGCCGTCATTAGCAAAATAGAATCCGCCGCGGCCCAAAATACTTCCGCGCCAGAGCGGAACATGTGCAGTGTAATACCGTATGGCTCCAGCCGTTCCCGATACTCGGTGAAAAAAGCTTGCTCTTGGCGTGTGTTATTAAGCACAAAGCTGTACCACAGGGCAGGCAAGTAGTTTTCCTCTGGCATTTCAACATAAATGTCAGACGGGATAATAGAATCGGGCACGTAAATAACCCCGAATCCATGGGTATTGTCTGTCCTAAAAGAGCTGTTGTATATGCCTACAATTTCTAGCTCAATTTCTGTATAGCCACTATCATCTGGGGTGCTGGCGATAATTAGCTCGTTGCGGGAGTCGATAAGACCTACTTCACCCATGGTCCATGTGCTTGGCTGTGTGCTGTGCACAAACTGGTTGTGATATACACGCACTGTTAAGCTGTCGCCAATGTCAAGCCAAAACAAATGGGCGTACATAATATGAATGACCGCCACAGGATTGGCGTTTACGTAGTCGTTATAGTTAAGCACGCGGCCCCTGAGTAGCCCCATGGGGGAACTCCTGCCCTGGACATCCGCAAGTAGGGCCATGTCCCTAGTTGTTTGGAGTGTTATGGTCCTGCTGTCGCGGTTAATCCTTTCGATTTCCGCCTGCATTTGCTCTGGGCTGGGGATAGGCTGAATCACTAGGTTATCATGCCAGCTGCCTGGCGAAGGCATACCCGCTGTGCGGTAGAAGTGCCCTTTGAAAAGGTATGTTTCGCCTTCTTCTTTTTCATCCACGAAAGACATGTCATCCGCCGGAGGCGAATCCACGTTAAAATACATGGCCTGCCAGCCTTGTGTAATATGGTGTGGGGGGCCTGCTACCACTTCTGTCACGTAAACAACAATCCACGCTTGGCCATGTTCCTCCACATGTCCCCAGTAAATCTGATCTACCCGGCCATAAAAATACACCGCCGAATACAAGCGCACGTCCTCCGGGGGGATATGTTGCGGCATACCTGCAACGTCTGGGCTAAAGGAGTCTTGAAGAATGCCTTCAAAGCGCCTACGCCTGTCCTCGAAGCCCATGAAACGGCTTTCTGACAAGATTTGTGCGCCCTGGTATATGTTTTCTGTGTTACCCTGGGCCCTTAGGAAGCCAACGGCGCGGTAATTACGGCCTACTTCGTTTATGTGACGCTGTATGACTATGTACTCCACTGCGCGAAGTACGAATGCAAAGGCCGCAATGCCAATAAGCGCAAATAGTAGCAGACTACGAAGCTGCTGGCGGAGGATAGATTTGAGGAACACATTTTTGTTCATTTGTGTGTGCCCCCAAGTGCTAGAACGTGAGATTTTTAGTATTTCCTTGTATGGTAGCATAGTTAATCTTTTGTGTCAAAAAACGTGAGCGTTGCCACGGGAATCAACTTTGCATATTTTCGGTCATTTGATGTGCATCAAGCCTGTTAAAACGCCGTCATTGCGAGGAGCGAAGCGACGAAGCAATCCAGTCAGAAGCTATATAGTTGCCGCAATCTCTGGATTGCTTCGTCACTGCGTTCCTCGCAATGACGGGTATTTTCGTATTGTGAATACAGCGTCTTAAAGCACAATACAAACGGCCATCACCCTATTGACACACAGTATAGAAAATGATATATAAACCTATACGAAAGGAGCGATCACAGTGACACAAGTAAACATACGCATGGACGCTGGCTTAAAAGAAAAGGCCGACTCCCTGTTTGACGAGCTGGGGCTCAACATGACAACTGCTATAAATATGTTTGTAAAGCAAGTTGTCAGGCAAGGCCGTATCCCATTTGACATCACAACGCACAGCGACCCGTTTTACAGCGATAAAAACATGCATGTACTACGGCAATCCATTGCCGACGCCGACGCAGGCAAGCTTACTGAGCACGATTTAATTGAGGCATAACGCCAGAAGGAAGGGATATCCATGGCAGTTTTCCCATTAGACGCAGATATATTATCACCCGTGGACGACCATATATTCAAAACCATAATGACCCATCCCGAGGCAAAGCCGTCGCTTATGAGCGTAATATCAGCGGCCATAGACCGCCCAGTTATAGATGTAGTCGTGCGGAATAACGAGCTACCTATATCTGATAATGACGAAAAGGCCGTGAGGCTGGATGTGAATTGCACCATTGATGGTGGTGACCAAGTAGATGTAGAAATGCATAGCTCTCACATAGAAGAAGTTGATGATGCACATACTAACTTTCTTAACAAATACGTATACTACTTGACCGATTTGCATTCATCCCAGAAAGCCAAAGGCGTGAAGTATTACGACTTTGTACGAACGTATCAAGTGACATTCTGTAATTATTCGATATACCCACAATATCCAGATTTTTTTACAAGGGCTTCTATGCGACGGCCAGACGGTGAGGAAATAAGCAGCCAAATTAATTTCATCCTCATTGAGCTTACCAAGCTAGCGGCTATCGAAACAAAGCCCGTTGATAAGCTAACACCACTAGAAATGTGGTCAATATTTTTCAAATACTCCCCAGATGTAAAGCGTAGGGATTTTGTAAACAAGGTAATAGCCAAAAGAAAGGAGATTGCTATGGCTGGCGAATTATTGCTTTCGATTAGCAAAGATGAACGCGAACGCGCCCATTACAGAAGCAGACGGATGTATGAGACGGACAAAATTTCTAACGAGCTGACAATTGAGTACCGTAGGGCATTAAAAATTGCACAAAGCATGAAGCAAAGCGGAGAGCCTGTTGAGAAAATTGCTATGTATACGGAGCTTCCCGTTGCCGACATTGTAAAGCTGTAAGCCACCCACAAAAAAACGGCCATCACCCAAAAGGATGATGGCCGTTTTTTATTACATTAATTAGTTAGTATTAACATAAGGTGTGTCAGCTGTAAGACCCCACAAATGTGTGCGTTGCATTTGGCCGTTGAAGCCAGAAATTCTCTCGACTGAGTAGTTAGCAACACGGTGGTTAACCATAGTGAGTCCTACACCCCAGAACATTGGGTTTGCAACTGCATTGCGGTACATATAGGATTGCCATCTTTGATAGGCGTCCATCAGGAAGTCATCGTTAAAAGCATCTTGAGAAACGATGTCTGCCAAAATACCATACATTTCATCTGTCATATGACGTGCCAAGTTGAAAGCAGCGTCCCTTGCCCACAGGCCATGAGGTGCTGGGTTTGCGCCCAATGACCAGTTACTGATGAACATGTGAACGTTGTCACTCCAGTTGTCGCTCATTAGCAAGTTATCAAGGAATGTGTTCCACTCCAAGAGGTCGCCGGTGTAAAGGCGAACGTCAAGGCCAATGTCCCTCCAGTGTTGCAGGTAAACATGAACTGCCAACTGGTTGGTTGGGTTATCATTGAGGGCAAAGTTGAAATACATTGGGCTGCCGTCTAGGTCTAGGCGGAAACCGTCGTCGCCACGCTCTGTAAAGCCGGCTTCGTCAAGGATTGCATTTGCTTTATCCATGTCGAAGTAGAAGCCCGGTACGTCGGGGTCAATAAACATTCTAGCGTTGTGGGGGCTCATTATTGTGCCGGCTTGAACGCTCAAACCGCTCATGAACGCGTCAGCAACTTGTTGCAGCGGCATTGAGTGTGATAGTGCACGACGGATTGCCAAGTTCTGAATTGGATGCCAGCCTTCTTCACGTGGGATAACCACTTCGTCAAAGGTACCGGTACGGAAGTACAGGAAGCCCGCGCCTGTGCCTGGTTGGCCAATGATTGATACGTTGTTGGGGTTGTAAAGCAGATGTTCTTCGTAGTCTGTTGCGCTAATGCCGTTGATTACGATATCAAACTCGCCTGCGCGCATTGCAGCCATATAAATAGCTGTAGGCACGATTTGCCAGTGGATATAGTCGATATTTGGCGCGCCCCTGTGGTAATTTTCGTTAGCTCTAAAGATTACAGCTTCGCCTGGTACAATTGTATCAATGATCCATGGGCCCCAGCCAAGTGCTTCGTGGCGGGCACGTGGGTGTTGATACAGTTCGCCCCAGCCCACTTCTTCAATGGCTGGTGTAAGGTGATGCCTTGGGGTTGGTGTTAGCCAAATGCCGCCTGCATATTGTGCGCTTGGTGGCAGTGGGCGGTCATAGTAGATGCGCAGAGTTCTGTTGTTGTTAGAAAGCACAAGACCAGCAATATGGTCTGCTTCGCCGCTAATCCACTCGTCAATACCAATTACCCATGGTACAAAGTGAGTTTTTGTAAAGCGGATACCTGCTTCTTCTTCTGGGTGGCTCATAAGCTCGTAAGCAAATACCAAGTCATCCAGGGTAAGAGGTGTGCCGTCATGCCAGTAAACATCGTGCTGCATGTTTAGCTCAACAGCGTTGTTGGCTGGGTCAAAGCGCAGTATGGCAATACCGTCATCGGTAAACATCCAAGAAGCGTCTGTTGTTACAAACGGGCTTCTTTGGAAGTCCATGATTTGGCCGTCCATAGCTTCTGCTGACATTACGCCTTCAAACAACCCTGGGAATGTAGCGTTACTTGCATTTGCCAGGCGAATTGTATTAGCCGGGTGGCCGCGCTCCAAGATTGGGTTGTTGTTTGTTAGGAACATTGGGTATCTTTCGAAAAGCACGTCAAGGCGATCCAGTGCCGGATGCTGTCTGGCGTCAACTACTGGTGGTGTGTCATCATCGTCGCCGTTGTACTCATCGTCGTCGTATGGATCTGGTTCTACTTCTTGGGGTTCTGGTGTTGGTGTGGCGTCCTCTACTTGTGGTGGATCGTCTGCCGGTTCCTCGTTGTTGCCGCATGATGTAAACACAACGGTCATCGCCAGCATAAGTAGAAGCGCGACAAAAAATAGTGATGCTCTTTTCATTGTCTTTCCTCCTTTAACAATAACTACTTTTAAGGTGTCCCATAACCACTCTGCGCCTTGGTTGTTATGGGGCTTTATACTAATCTTTGTTTGGGGTCCGCCACTCTTTGGAGGGCGTTTCCTACAAAGTTAATACACAACATAATTGTAATTACCAAAACAATTGCCGGGGCCCATGTCCACCAACGGTGGTTAAGGTTTATCGTCTGGGTTGCGTTTGCGATTAATGTGCCAAGGGAAGGAGTCTCTATGCCCATACCCCAGCCCAGTATCGAAAGGCCCGTTTCTATGCCAATATTTGCCGCAAAGGTAAGAACAAAGTTTGCAACAACTACGTCAACTATATTGGGTAGCACTTCTCTTACTATTATAACAATATTACGAGTGCCCAGGGTTTTAGAAGCACTTACATAGTCAAGATTACGCTGTTGCAGTGCCGCCGCCCTTACCAGGCGTGTGCGGCCCATCCATGTAAAGGCAGTTAGTAGGAGTATAAAGACCAAAGGATTCCGGTTTTGCAAAACAGAAATGATTGCAATGGTGACCATCAGGAAGGGCATCATAGATACTGTATCTGTAAGCCTCATGATTATGTTGTCAACCTTGCCGCCATAAAACCCCGAAACGATACCGGCCGCAAGTCCGATTATAAAGGACAGCGCAGTTACCGCTATAGATATGTTTAGGGAATTGCGGGCCGACACAACAAGGAGGGGTGCAATTTCCCTACCGCCGTTGTCTGTGCCAAGCAAAGTACCAGAATCCGCAGGGGACAGGTTGAGCCTAAACATGTCTATCCGCATAACATCCACGCGGTTTTCTAATATGGGGGCACCAATGTAAATACCCAAGAAAATAATCATCAGCAAAAACAGGCTAACCAAGGCAAAATAATCGTTGCGTATCTCTCGCCAGAAGAGATTAAGCATAGTTGGCGGCTTGGTAGACAGTACAACATCAAGGTTGGCATTGTCCACTTTAGTCACGGCTTGCATGCTATTTTCTTTTTTATCAACGGAACCAGGTGTCATAATGCGCTCCCCCTTATCTAATTCTTATTCTTGGGTCAACTAAGGTCAGGAATATATCCGAAAGCAGAACCCCCAGTGCCACCATAGTGGCCGTAAGCATTATCAAAAAGTTAACTACAGGGAGGTCACGCCTGCCGATAGAATCCATGAACAGCCTGCCCATACCGGGTACGTTGAAGATTGTCTCTATAAAAATGGAGCCGCTTATCAAAAAAGTGATTACAAGGCCCAAGCCGGCCGCTACAGGTATCAAAGAGTTCCTGAGGATATGCTTGGAGAATATAGTGGAAGTGGGTACGCCCTTTGACCTGGCAAAGGTAACATACTCGGAATATTTTCTTTCGATAATATTGGCCCTTAGCATGAATACGATACCAATTGTACTTACAACTGCACCGGTTACCGCCGGCAAAGTCAAGTGATACAGGCGGCTCAAGAATATGGGGAACCAGTTACCCTCGGCAAAAATCACGGGGTCAACAGTACCCGTTAGTGGGAACCACCCAAGCCCAATGGGGCTAAACCAGAAAATCATTAGTATGCCCAAGATAATAGACGGCATAGCCAAGGCGATAAAGATATAAACAAGGATTGCACGGTCAATTGGTGTGCCGCTGTACCTACCGGCAATAATGCCCAAGGGCACTGCCAAAAGGTATGTCAACACCACAGTATACAAAGACAAGAAAAATGTAATAAAAATACGATCGCCAACAACTTCTGTTACAGGGCGCATATGGGCAAAAGAAACACCAAAGTCACCGCGTGTAACTATGCCAACAACCCAGTCTGCGTATCTCACATACCAGGGCCGATTCAGCCCCAGCACTTCGCGCATTCTTTCCATTTCAGCCATGGGCAGTTCTGGGTTTAGAAGTCCGCTAATGGCATCGCCCGGCATCCACATTGCCAGGAAAAAAATGAACAGGCTAATAGCAATAAGCTGAGGAATCAGGATTAGTAATCGTCTAAATACGGTTTTCCACATAATAGCTTCTCCTTTATAATTTTCTACGCATTATTGGGCGTTTACTGGTGTTTCTTCTGGTGCCTCCCCAGGTGCCGTTTCGGGCAGCTCATCGGACATCGCCACATAATGTGTTTCGGAAAGCTTTTTGAGGTCGTATACTTTACCGCCATCAAGGTAGTACTCGGCAGTGCGTTGTTCGTATTCGTCGTTGATGGCCTTGCGTTTTTCTGCATTAATATATTTTAGGTCTGGATTAACATCCGGTATGGAGGCAATTAGCCGTTTTGTGTAAATATGTTGGGGATTATTGAAAATGTCGTCGGCTACACCAAATTCTACAAAGCGGCTGTTATGCATTATGGCCAATATTTCGCACATATGCTTAACAACGCCTAGGTCGTGACTTATAAATAGGTAACTAAGCCCCAGTTCTTCTTGTACATCTTTCAAATAGTTAAGTACTTGGGCCTGTATGCTCAAGTCCAGTGCCGAAACGGGCTCGTCGGCTACAATTAGTTTTGGCTTTAAGGCAATACTCCTGGCCACACCAATCCGCTGACGTTGCCCACCCGAGAATTCGTGGGGATATTTTAGGGCGTTTTCTGGGGACATGCCTACAATAGAAAGCAGTTCGTCTACCCGCTTACGCTCTTCGCCCTTCGACATTTTTTCGAAGTTCCTAAGGGGTTCTGCAATAATGTCCAGCACGCGCTTCTTGGCGTTAAGGGATGAATGAACATCCTGGAAAACCATTTGCACGCTTTTCCTATAGTCAGAACGGTTTTTGCCTATAAAGGGCGTGATATCTTTACCGTCAAAGTGAATTGTACCGCCAGCCAGGGGCACAAGGCCCAAAATGGCTTTACCAATAGTACTTTTGCCGGATCCCGATTCGCCAATAAGGCCAACGGTTTGCCTTTCGGCCACTTCAAATGTTACACCGTCTACGGCACGTACATAGTTAACAATGCGCCCCATTATGCCGCCGCGTATGGGGAAGTATACCTTTAGGTCTTTGACTTCGAGTAGTGCCATTAGTTATCCCCCCCCTTAGATTCGCCTTCGAAATAGAAATCTTTATAGCATGTACAAAGTACAGTATGCCCTGGTTCAATTTCGTGATATGTTGGCTCTTCCTGGTGGAATTCTTTGGGGATCCACGGGGTGCGGTGCGAGAAGCGACATCCCGTGCGTGGCATGTATTTCAAGGTAGGCACAATGCCTTTTATCGCACTAAGCCTGTCGATATTTTCGCCTGCATGTGGTATAGAAGCCAGTAACGAACGAGTATATGGATGACATGGGTTTTTGAAAATTTGATCTGCGGTGCCTGTTTCTACAACTTGGCCCGCGTACATGACTGCCATGCGGTGTGCCATTTCTGCAACAACGCCCAGGTCATGTGTGATAAGTATAATAGAAGATTCCATTTCTTTTTGAAGATCCCTTAACAGGTCCAGGATTTGGGCCTGAATTGTAACGTCAAGGGCCGTTGTTGGCTCGTCTGCAATAACCAATTTTGGTTTGCAGGCCAAGGCCACAGCTATCATGGCGCGCTGCCTCATGCCGCCGCTTAGCTCATGGGGGTAGCTGTTATATGTTAGTGGTGGGTTAATAATACCCACGCCTTCTAGTAGCTCTAGGGCCCGATCTTTTTTTTGTTTGGCGTTTAGGTCTGTGTGGTACTTAAGTGTTTCCTCAATTTGGGAGCCTACCCTTTGCAGGGGGTTAAGGGCCGTAAGTGGGTCTTGGAATATCATAGAAACATCCCGCCCCCTGATGGCGTTGAGCTCTTTATCCTTTATGCCCAGCAGTTCCCGGCCTTCGAAGACTATCTCGCCGGAGATACGGGTATAGTTCATATTGTGGAGCTGAGGTATAGATAGGGCCAGGGCCGTCTTGCCGCAACCGCTTTCGCCCACAATGGCAAATACCTCGTTGTTCCGGATATCAAGGTCTACACCGTCTACAGCGTTGTAGTACTGCCCTTCAACCCTGAAGGATGTCTGCAAATTCCTTATGCTTAACAAAACGTCTTCCACAAATAAGCACTCCCTTTGTATGTTTGTGTGTTTGTGTATATCTAAAATGTTTTGCAACGCTTGATTGAGTTAATTCTACGCATATTATCAGAAAAGGTCTGAAGATGCAAGTGGTTTGGGGTTGGTTTTGTTTAGAAATTTGTTAATAATCTTGTTTTGAATCGTGTTTTGCGACACAAAAAATGTTGTAAAGTATTGCGAATACTAGCAGAAAAGGTGTAAAAACGCAACTGGCCATTGTTGTTAATTCTGCCTTTTGGATGTTGTTGATTATGCACTCAATGCTTACTGGGTTATTAGGGGTGTGGTTCAGTCTCACGCAATAAGGGTATGTATATGTATATGGCCTGCTTTGTGATGCAGTAATCCTGCATAAATATGTATGGGGTTGTTGGCGTGACTTGATGAAACTATACGAAATGGGATTTTGAGCAGGGAGGTGTTGTCGAAGTTTTCGATGTTCGTCCTATTCAGAACCCATCTTGTTTATTCCCAACAAACCCACATTGTCATCGTCAAATCCACCGACAATTCGGGCAAGTTCATCCGGGGACGGAAGCAATGCTTGCAAATTATCAGGTAAGCTGTCTTGCGTTGAATATGTTGCCACACCGATAGGAGCATTTGATGTTCGCAAGGTGTATTCAACCCTTGTGCGGTGCTTGGTTTTGCAAATAATAATGCCGATAGATGGATTTTCGTCGGGCAATTTTACTGTTTCGTCTAGCGATGTTAAGTAAAACTGCATCTTGCCAATATACTCTGGCTTAAACTCACCAATCTTTAGCTCTATAGCAATAAGTGAACGTAGCCGCCTATGGAACAAGAGCAAATCAACGTGATAGTCCTCATCGGTTATATCAAGATAGTATTGGTCACGCACAAAAGTAAAATAACCTCCCATTTCGATTAGAAACTTGCGGAGGTTTTTCATAATTGCAGATTCCAGTTCTGCCTCGTTGTGTTCTTCGCCCACTTCTAGGAAGCTAAAATTATACTCATCTTTTACGGCGAGCTTTGCTTGTAAGCGATATTTTTCGGGAACGGTTTCGTCAAAATTTGTTTGGTTTGTGAGATAGCGTTCGTAGGCTTTGGCATCAATGTTGTGAGCGAGCACATTTGTCGTCCAGCCGAACCGTCGAGCGGCTTTGATGTAAAAAATGCGTTCCAAATAATCCTTGCACTTTTGAATGATGATTATATTTTTAGTCCAGCTTACCGCAGTTAACAAAGGTGGCAAATTGGGGATTTCAATTTCTGCAATCTTTGATGGCAGAAATTCAGAATCAAGGTTCTCGACGATTTTGTTTGTATTGTTGATATCTGCAATTGATGATTGCAGATTTGCATTCATCATTTCCAAAATTGATGATTCAAGATTTGAATACTCAAGATAAAAGCTACGCATAAGCCACAAGTTGCGGGTCGAATAACCTCTATCGCCGGGAAACTCTTTTTGAAGTTCTTTTGCCAGAAATTCAACAACGGATTTACCCCAACCTTGCTCTCGTTGTCTGAAATCAATCCTATGTCCGATTTTCCAATATAACGTAAGCAACTCAATATTGACCTTCTTCATCGCTTCGTATTGATGGCGATAAATAAGCTCTTTAATTTCTTTTATAAAAGGCGCGTACAACGTAAGTTCGTTGTTCATTTTGCTTGCCCTCCTGTTTGTTCGGGCTCTTTGCGTGGGAAAACAGTCATTAGGATTGTCCTGAATTTAGTTTACCCCCCAACCCCCGCCCCTAACGGGGCACCCCCTTCCTCGGAAGGGGGCTTGGATTCCCTCGCAATAGAGTTGTCCCGAAATTCCGAATGAGCGGCCATAAAAGCACGTTAATGCCCGCGACTTTTATGGCCGCAAATGTAATTTCGGGACAACTCTAATGGCAAGATGTTGTAGCTGCGCGAATGCACAGTCAGTAGGTTTTGATGATTGGGACAAAGGCTTTACGCCGCCTACCGCCCAACCATTAAGTTCTCATAAATATAGGCAATCCAGTCCCCCATATTATCCGCCACAAAGGCCCAATCTATTTGCTGGCGCCTAAGCCCATTAACCATTTCCCCAAAACTGCTAACATCATCATGGATATTGGGGTTGGCAGGCAGGGAGTCAAACCTGTTTTGCCAGTCTTCTTGTACGTCGGCACTGCCAAACCAGTCAATAAAACGCTGCGCCTCTTCTGCTTGGGCAGAGCCGTTAACAAGGGCAATGCCCTCCACCAAAAAAGGCAAGCCCACATCCGGCACGGGGAAACCGGCGTTTACGCCATAGTTCCGCTCGCGCGCTTGCACGCCGGAATGGAACATCTGCCCCATTAGAATTGGGGACGCGCTGTCTGCAATTTCCTCAAACAGGTCGACACCCGGGGTATTGGGCACACCATAGCGGTAAAAGGCGGCAAGATTTTCCCAGCCCTCAGCGGAAATGCCCAAGTGCCTGCCATCATCACGGAACCTGTAGAGTATACCCGCCAGCACCATTTGAGTTGTGCCGCCGCCCAGGGAGGTTTCAAACCTGTATGTCCCGTGGAAGCGCGGGTCTTGCCATAAATCAGGCCAATCTGTTGGGCCGTCGGCTATTTGATTGCGGTCATATGTGAGCATAATGGCCTGGATTACCAGCGCGTGGTAGTACCCACCCGGGTGGTTTAGGCCCGCTGATATCTGGCCTGCCCAGTTGGGTGTATACGGTGTGATTACGTCGTTGGAAATCAAGCTCTGCCATAGGAAGGCATTTAGCCCAAAAACCACGTCTGCCTGTGGGTTGCTGCGCTCTTCGATAAGCCGCTCGGCCAAATCACCGCCGCCGGCACCTACTGTTTGGATGTTAAAACCGGCAAACTCAGCGCTTTGGTATAACCAGGTAAGCCGTTCTTCGTTAAAGGAATTGGAATAAATCGTAATTGGCACGCCCGTACCCACTGTGTCTGTTGCTTCTGGGGCACGCAAGGCACCTGCAATGGTCTCGCTTGCCCTGTCGCAACCGGAAAGCGCCAAAATAAGTACTAAGGCCATAGTGAGGCCTAGGATTTTCTTCATGAGTTGCTCCTTTCTATGCTTTGGCAGGCGCGGGGTAGTCTACGCCAAATGTTTCAACAGTAACTGTTTTCATTTTCTGCTCTTGATTGGGTTTATCAGAATGGTTGCGGGGGGTGTTGGCGATTTTGTCCACTACGTCTAGGCCACTGGTTACCTTGCCAAAGGCCGCGTATTGGCCGTCCAAATGGGGGGAATGCTCATGCATGATAAAGAACTGGCAACCGGCAGAATTAGGGTCGCCAGAGCGTGCCATAGATAATACACCTGCTTCATGTTTAAGGGCGTTGGCGAACCCATTTGACGCAAACTCGCCGGGGATGGAATATCCAGGGCCGCCGGTGCCGCTACCAGTGGGGCAGCCGCCTTGGATCATAAAGCCGGGGATTACACGGTGAAAGACACGGCCATTGTAACTGCCAGCATTTACTAGTGTGACAAAGTTATTTACTGTGTTGGGTGCAACCTGGGGGTATAGCTCGGCTTTGATGATTTCGCCGCTTTCCATTTCGATTGTGATAATTGGGTTTTGCATGATGTTGACCTCCGTTTTCTTTTGATTATAGCATACTCCTTCTTGTCTGAAACTATTGGCTGTTGCGGGACGGGCAAGCTCCATGAATGCTGGATGAATGCTGGCAATATCGTCGCGAACGTAGCAATCGCTTGTAGGGGCAGACCTTGTGTCTGCCCGAGCTTGCCGCCAGCGTGCACTTAGTC
>Ga0123355_10004142_pt1 | contig 21033 bp, 14 predicted proteins | sample TergutEmb28metaG_3_FD_89872 | JGI IMG/M metagenome (GOLD analysis project Ga0123355, IMG submission 89872) | Embiratermes neotenicus P1 segment gut microbial communities from Petit-Saut dam, French Guiana - Emb289 P1 | ecosystem: Host-associated > Arthropoda: Insects > Digestive system > Gut ...
GTAAACACTTTTCATCGCGGTTATAAAAACCAATCATTTTATGCTGTAAGTGGCACAAGTCGCTGTTTGTTCTCAGATAAATACAAAACACATAAATACAGCGTGGACAGAGCGTACAGTTGTGGAATGTTAAACCTGTTGGTGCATCACATAACCAGTAGGCTTTTAAAGGTTGAGTTTCTTATGTTTAAGATACTGAAACAATCCTCATTCTTATTCCGACGTGTCTGTGTATGTCCTTGTAAAATTCTGAACGTATTACTCTCAATAATGGATAGGGATACTGCAGACACACAAATATTTCTACTTTTGGTGAAACCATATGAATTTCTCACTGCGATGACTGTGAAGAATACTGTCTTCTGGAGTGTAACATCGTTTATTGTGTTAGAAAGTTGCCAACCCTTCGAAAAAATACAATTTCTACCGTTATGTTAAAAGAGGGGGCTCGGGGAGGCAGTATGTTCCTCAGTACTGTCGGTACATTTCTACCAGTTCAGGCTCCATATCGTCACAGAAGACCAAAACCTTGAAGATAAATTGAATGTTCGATATCAATAGCTGGATGTATACTACTGCTTAATAAGATAACAAATGAGGAGACGGGAAATGAAGTTAAAAGTTTAAGGGAAATGGTGGAACAGCGAACTGAAAAATTATATTTACACGGAGGCCATATAGGGGACAATGGAAATGCGGCAGTAGTAACGGCAAGTAAAGCCCTAAGAATGACAGAATTAAGACGGTAAAAACAAAGATGGAGAGGTTAACCGGAAACATATCAGGCTCCTCAACCTAATTCGGTAGAAAACAATTGCAGACACTGTATTGTCATTTATATTCATTGCTACGACGATCCATTTTAGCTAACACCCACACCCTTTTACAAACTTATGTGCTGTGGTTTGATGTTTTAAATTCTGAAAGCGGTGTTTGCTGCAGATCCACGTCTTTTGGATATAACACCGTGGTAAATAGTTACCCACTCTTTGGAGGAGCTTCTTGCCTCATCATCACGGTCTAATAAGAGGATTTTCGTACTTCTACACCTCGCCAAATATTATTAGTGTTATGAAATCCATTAGGATATTGGGAGCGGAGAGTGTGACATTTTGGGGAGGCGAAGAGAAATGCATGCAGGATTTTGGTAGGGAAACTTGAAAGAAAGAAATCATTTGGAAGACCTAGGAATAGCTGGAAGGATGTTAAAATTCGTCTTTTAAGACAAATTTTGATTTCCTGATTTAGGCTAAGGGGTAAAGGCAGGCTGTTGCAAAGATGGTAATAAACTTTCGGGTGGCATAAAATGCGGAAACATTATTAACTAGCTGCGAAAATGTTAGCTTATGAGAAGTGCTCTGCTCATCGAAATTAGCTGATAAGTTTGGGCTCGCGTGTCGTGTCGTCAAATAAAGAAATAATTGTTTTGAACTTTGGTTGAAAACTTTCATAGAGGCAGGCAGGGAATAACGTTTAATATTGGGATCGCGTCTGGGGGGAAATAATCCCTTATAGTCCAAAACAAATATGAATTTAAAATGTCATACATACGTAGGCATACAAAATATATAAAACGTCTATTCTGTAACAATTTTTTGTCCTTTTTACCGAATTGAAAAGTATATCTTAGTTATTCTGACGAAAACGATAACACGTTAATAAGGAAGATGGTATCTTATCTCGTTTACGAGTACGGCGTCCTGATATCTCGCCCTAGGCGCATCTTTCAGTATTCCTCTTCATTCGATCTACATAAACATTAATGATAATGATTGTCGCAAGTATTTAAGAAGAAACATTTACGGTTCATAAATTCGCAAAAGCACAAATTAAAAGAAATACGCGATGTCAAAGAACCTAAACATATTTAAAACAATACACTGTTTTACTGTTTATTCAATGTCTGTAAGACGCTTCTGAATATAGGTGAAGAAGTTTAATGCCGTTAGAATTTTAAAAGATCAAACCCATAAGGAACAGCAATTTTTTTCATGAGAAAACGAACCGTCTTATAGGTACGTAGTACGAACCTGAAAAAGGACATTTACAAAGATCGTATAATTATTCAAGATAAAATGTTTTTAAACCTTAAAGTCATGCTATTCATCTTAATGACACTGAAACATTCACTTAATTCTTCTCAGAAAACATTCTGCACCTCCAGTGTAAAAGCCAGCTGGATCAACTTGTTTAGGGAAATAATAGCTGTTACGTAATTATGGGGATTAGAAGAAGCACAAAAGTTTGCTCTGTGGGTAACGTACAGAGTCTGTGGATGTAAATCAGGGGACGCGTGGAATACTACGGTAATTTAAAGAGTTAAGTAATCTGATGATGTTCTGGATATGAAATTTTCTTAGCTCCATTATTTCTGAATTTAACGAAAATGGATACAGTGATATCAGTATCAGAGAAGACGAAGATTCAAACTGCCTATCAGAGTTCTCTGTGTGTTTCCATTTCACATTCTCTATTGAAAAATTGAATTTCGAATACCAAGCGTCTAATCGATTTCAGCTGTAATGTTTCAAGTATATAGGAGATCGTAAAGCGATTTTCAGTATGAAACTCACTCCTCTTTGATACACCGTATACATCAACAAAAAATACAAATTTGTGCGTAGAGAGGCCCATTTCTTTCAAGTTACAGGTCACAGGTATTGCTTTGTGTGTCTCCAGCTGGGAGAGCAGTAATGGATTCCGAACCAGACCATATCTCGCCCTGTAACTTTCATTCTGTCACAGTGAGCAACGTACAATGCTGCTCAGCGCGTTAGTGGAAGCTGCTGCGATGGTAAAGAGTGACAGTGACGAAAACACAAAGTAATGTAGGGACGTCCATGGCAGCGTTGGGGTTTATAAAATAGCGAATAAAACAATAGACGTTTAAAGTTTGATAATTTTACACGCAGTGGACGAGTTAGATGGGTGCAGTTTTTAGTGCATTGTCTGAGATGATGAATGCATGAGTTTGATCAGGGAAAAGCAAAGGTAAAAGATTATTTTAAAGACACAGATGCAGATACGAAGTTCATACTAATATTGTCTTAAATTTGTAAGGTGCGATTTTATGGGCTGGAAGTGTGCAACACTGGTTTACATCAATGATAGGAATTTGCCGACCAGCTTATGTACTGTGCACCTTTAGAAAGGGAGTCTTTTCGATTGAAGTGGTTGATCAGATTTAGGCGAAATTTAGAACTTGATAAGGAGCTAAACATAGTTAGCAGTTTGGACTCGTTTGCAATGGGATTTTGGCTCGATTTTCGACCGGGACATCGGTTATTTCGCCTGGTGTCGTTGCTTTTCTCAATCACTGCAGACACGTTCCGAGATACACCTCCGATTAACGTTTCGAAATATTTGTTCCATATCGTTGTAAATTCCATCTTCACTAAACATTTTGACATATATTTTTTTATTTCAAAAGCTTAAATATTCTGGTATTTGACGCTATGTAGTATGAGCTGACAGCGACTTTAATTTAACTAACAATAAGAATATTTTAAATTACTGTAATTTATTTCGAGAGATATTTTTACTTTCATTAGGTTTACTCCAAACGGGGACTGAAGGAATTAAAATAATAATCAGAGTTGGAATGTTTGAAACTCCTTTTTTTCCGACAATCTATGGCACTTTTCTTTCTGCAGCCACGTTATGGTGACATGTATAAACAGTGGCTTGGTATGCTCGAGCTCGTTAACAGAGAATGTCACCTGTGCCCTGTACTGCTGCAATACCATACATTGCCACAAATATGTACAGATATTGGTTTCTGCAAGCGATGTCTAGCAGATCAACGAAATAAATCCTGAGAAAAGACAAGTGTTAGTCACAGGGAGGCTAGCAAAGTTCTTATGTATTCTGCAATGTTAAGCACGAAATATTCGTGTTTTGTCAGTGGGTTCAGCACAGAAGTAGGATTGAGGAAGTGGCTAAAGATAATGGAATAACATTATTTATAATACTGCTCCATAACACTAAAGTGATTCCCAGGACCATGAATTTTAAACCACTTTAAGGGTATTGAAAATGAGTACTCGATCTCTCATTTGGTTCGCCTGACGAATGTGTCTGCTTTAGTACTATGTTTAAACTTTTAGAATAATGCTTATGTTTTTATACCCCACGTTTAATGAAGTTAAGTACTGGCAAGAATCAGTGAATATTCCATATGTAATTTTTTTCATATACCATACTCTATGTCGATAAATATTAAAAACACCTCCTGACAGGAAAAGCCCTTATTGTTCTACATATTCCCATTAACGTATTTAAACAAATGTATTTATTATTATTGGTGATTACAAATATTACTAGGGAGATAAAATTGAAATGGATTGTTTGGGCGGTGACAAAGGCATGCATGGGAGAGATTAGGTAAGGTAAGTATGACGTAGTCTATGTGGGCTTGACCTATAGCTCCACATATTCTTCATGCCAACGTTAGAAATAAGTGGTCAGCTTCACGCCTCCGTCGTTTTATTTATGGAGAAACAACCCGCGGTACCCAACTTTAAGAGACTGGCTGAGCCTCGCAGACGGTGTGGACGCGTAGGTATTATGGGTGTTCGATATAAGTGCCTAATAAGTTTTTAAATTTGTGCATACTTAATTTTGGACCGATTTTGTGTTTATTCATTTTGACGTGGATGATTTAATAGCAAATATGTCTTAAAATAGACAGGAAATTGTAAATGCCACTAGTAAAACCAACATGCAGAATCATTTGTATAGTAATGTTTTGGAACCTAAAAGTTACTGAAATTGTGCCTCCGATTTTTGATTAGTCTCTAAATCCATCAAGCCTTCTTCAAACACACGAATCTCGACAGCAAAATAAATTGGGAAAACAGTTCCCTATTTTATAGACGCATTAAAAACACACCTTCCAAAAGACATACCGATTCCCTCAGGGTTAGCAAATATGTTTGTCTGCCTCGTCATCTAATTGTATAAAACTCAAATATTGCAATTTTAATTCTTCTTCTTCCTCTTCTCTGAAGTTATTACGTGTTTTCTTCTACTCGCTGTTTTTATCAACTGCTGATCTTTATAAACCTGTTCTGTTTGCACAATGGATTTGACCCTATGCCACTGTACATTTTTAAATTCAAGAATTTAAAACCAATACCGAATTAAGTAATTACATTCAACTGTAACTGTATGCTGGCTTACGTATTCCAACTTTTTCTCGTATCTGTTGCTAAAAAGAAATATATACGCTTGAAATTCATCGACTAAATTTAAGAGTGCAATTTTCAGAACTATTGGCATTTTTCCTGAGAGAGAAATTTACCACGACGCTGCACATTATGTGTTTTCCTTTCTTCTTACCTCCTTCCCCATCATCTCTCAGCCTCTATTATTTGATCCTGTAAATCACCCAAAACTTTCGTATCTGCAGATTTAATAGCCGTTTCAACTGTTTCATATGCTACTTTGTATTCAGGCAAGATAGAAAAGAACTACGAGTAAATGGAGTTTATTTTGCAGAATTTAAGGTTTAGTTCTTACGAATGAAGAACGCTAAGCGCAGAGGGGAATGAAAATTTCACAGACTTGTTCTTAACAGGAATTCCATCTGCTGTGACACAGTTATTTATGTAGGACATGTTCCTTTTAAGGCTAATTCTGTATGTTCAAGACTGACAAACACAAACGTGTATTCAAAATGTAATACATCAAGACTCACTGATGTGTTTTTAAATTTTGTATTTTTATCTTTTGGCGTAAGAAAAATAATTTTATGGAAAACATTTACCTGTATTAAGGAAGATAGTAAATTAACTCTGTGGTGAGCGGGGGATATTTATGTGCCTTGCCATTGAAGGGAAAGGGAGTCATTACGCTGTTCGGAGATATCAGTTCTTAGAATAAAAAACACCCTTATTTCGGATTAATTTCATGATATCAACGTTTTGCTTTTTGTCTGTAACGTACAAGTTACAGTATCCCATATTATTCAGTATTATTCAGATCTACTTCTCCATTATTTAGAAGATTTCAAATAAAAAGATAAGTAAGTAAGATATATACTTTAGTAAGTCAGACTTCACCGAATATTGAAATACACTGATAGTGAAATATCGGCTGGAAAGGAAGAGTAAACGTTGAAGCTCTCATCTGCACATTAGGTTTTTACATATAATCCAGTGCTTTCCTTTTCTTAGATTGTAGCCCTGAATGAACCCTTTTTAATTAATATTTTACATAATGTGTACGCTATGTAATATTTTGGGTAAAGGTCGCGACTGCAATATCACCTGCCGCATAGCTTTACCTATCCAGTGTCTTTTATTTTTGTCACGTCCCATGTAAATTACATATATACGTACCATATGTGACCATTTAGTAGTACACGTATTATTTTATGTCTGTTACATAACTGAAGGCCGATAAAGGAGTGTTGTAAGCTTTTGCAACAATGCCGAATGTGGAAAACTGTGATAAGTGACTATACTTACTGCTTTCTACTGTAAAGAGTAAATGTATAATTGAATCTCCAATTTATAAAATCTGTATTGACACTTGTTTCTTTTAGAATGAAGAGGCAATTTTGCCTCTTACCTAAATAATGACAGCCTGTACTTTGTCTAATTAGAGACAAGGAAGGGAGAAGGAACACAATTTAGTAGAGAAGAAAAGACTAAAAGAGTCATGCATCCTATGCAAGTGAAGTTAAAAGGTACCTATGAAATCAAAATACAGCATTCACTGTACCAACCCATTTCGCATAACTGACACCATGCAGTCAATGAAGGGAGGTGAGTTAGGCTTCTAATACTTACTTTTATTATATTTATTTACATATTTACTACATTGAGCAGAGTCCTTCTTGAGAAGCTAACCGGTTCTCAGCTAGTCAAGAAATTCCCCGCATTTTATGGAACCCGAAGGTTCATTACCGCATTCACAAGTGCCCGTCACCTGTCCCTGTCTTCAGTCAGCTCGATCCAGTCCATATCCTCACATCCCACTTGAAGATAAGTCTCAATATTATCCTCCCATCTACGCCTGGGCCTTCCAAGTTGTCTCATCCCTTCAGGTGTTCTCACCCCCATGCGCTATACATGTCCCGCCCATCTCATTCTTCTCGATATGATCACCCGAACAATATTGGGTGAGTAGTACAGAACATTAAGCTCCTCATTATGTAGTTTTCTCCACTCCCCTGTTACCTCGTCCCTTTTAGGCCCAAATATTCTCCTCAACATCCTATTATCAAACACCCTCAGCCTACGTTTCTCCCTCAATGTTAGTGACCAAGTTTCACACCCATACTTGCATTATAATAGCAGTTAATTTTACAGACTATAAATCCCCAGGGTTTCCTCAAACGTTATTCCAGCATTGAATTTAGACGCCCAGAATTCATTAAACCTAAACTTAACTCTAAACTCTTTTCGCCGGTTTATCAATTCAACGAAAAATTAGAGACTTCCAAGACGAAAAGTTTTGGCCTGTCATATCAGTCCCTACATTTATAGTTGAATTTATTCACCAATGATTTTCAAGTCGTGAAAAAAGTAGCCTGTTAGGGTATCTTATTTTATATCCAGTTTTAATTCACACAGGCCCTCTGAAGGTATTCAACATGTATGAGTTCATCACCGAACGTTTTACTACACCGTACTGATTTTGTATCAATAATTCTGCATGTACGTTACGTTTTAGTTTAATGAAAGTCGAATAGAAGGTAAAAAGTGCGTCTTACAGGAACGGTTTAAATAGGAATAGGTCCAGGCAGACGGATTCATGGATGCATGGGTGGAGGGGTAGGGGTTTAGGTGGACTTTATTGTTGTTCATAAATTGCGAGTGACACATGTATGTTCCTGGATGTAACGTCTGCAATTTTGTGTTATTCACAAAAAAATAATCACATTTTATCAATATCTCTTTCCAGAACTCACGATTTTCCCTACAGGCAGTTAATCTTTGATGGAAAGAAGACTACAAACATATGTTCAATTACCCAGAATGAGAGCCAAGATCTAGGGCATCCCTAATACGACGAAGCGATGGTACCCATTAATCCGTGATTATTTTGCTTACTTCAATATTTCACATATATGCCTATCATGTATATGATTGTAGAATGGACGACGAACCCGAGATTATCCTTTCGCTCATGTAGACGTCATTTTTTGAAGTTCTGTTACATTAACTGCTTTGAATAACTGCTAAAGAAGGAGATAACACGTCTGTGTCTTCTGAATCGGATGAGGCGCGTCTCTTATGTTCCGTGCCGATTTTGTAGGAAGGAATATTGATTTATATGAGCCATACTGTTCCTGCATATAGTGAGGCTGTCTAAGTTAATCATTCGAAATTTATTCATTGTTTACTCTTTCTCTGTGTTCCATCATATAGAATTTTGCTGTGAAAATTTAGCACACATATGGACTATACTGGATGCTCCTATTTTAAGGCAAATTTTGTGTTTCCAAAACATCGGCTTCGAATCTGACCTAGGATTCTGTCCAAGACTTAGCAGTAGGAAGTGACGTAGGACCTTAAGATAGAGGTGAGTACTGCTTGAAAAGTTTTCATTTCTGTCTGTAGGTAGCTTGGAAGCCTTACAAACTTGTCGTGTCAAATATGTTATAAGACTTCGAATATCAGCTTTTTAAGAAGGGCTCTGTGGAGTTGTTTATGCACAGATTGAATCACTTGTGCTTCTGTCTGGTGATTTGACAGGACTACAAAAACCCGTGAATATTTGAGATTCGTATGTAATTATTACAAATCTATAAGTCAAGATTTGTTTAATCTGATTTAAGTAAGAGTTGACTGGTTTTTGCTCCAAGCGCTTGTGCTTTTGGATGGTATATTTTAACATTTCACAATAAACATTAATGCACTACATTTTTCTGCAGATCGTATTTCTAAGTAAAACGGTCCAGCTGCTTGGCTGCGCAAGCAAGAACGGAACTTGTCACAACTTGTGGGTCTAGCTATTATCACTTTATAACTCTGATACTCTTCTTCAATATGTGCCCCTCATGAATATGACACCATCTCCTTTTTTTATCGGAGGCAGGACAGATTTATGTCTGGTTCTGCGTAGAGAAAATCGTACGGCAATAGCTTAACTGAACTAATTTCGGGAAAAGGTGTAGTATTGCCCCGACCTCACCACGCTACTGTTTTCATAGGCACTCTCCTTTTGAGCGCAGACACGTGCAACGATTTCTGGCAGAAAGTGTAGTCAGCAGGCACCGGTTGTCATGACTGTGCTTCGTGCGCCTTCAGGGTAGAAATCGCTCCTTTACTTTACCGTTTCCCAGTCCTCAAGTCTCACTAATATTGTCATGCGATGTGTACAGTTAGGTGGACGATAAGCCTGCCGAACGCTGCACTGCCAAGACATGTAGTTTCAACCCATGCTAAGAATACAACTGGTTACAGCTGTGTTCTTATTAACGGATATAATGCATTTAGCAGGCAAGTGTGTTTGCCGGACAGTCCTCTTTGTTTCTTTTTCACAAAATATAGAAAGTTTTCCCTAACTTTAATCATGCAGAACGCCACGAGAATGGATAGAAAATGGCTGTAAGCATTCTTAACCTAGGGAACTGTATGGAGGGAGTGGTCGGATTCACGCCCCAACCGCTTTATCTATTGGATAAGCGTCTCCAGTAGGGTCGGTAGGAAGGGTTTGATATCTCCATAATATTCTGTCTGCAGTGAAAGGGGAATCGAATCCCGATTTCTCGGTCGTCCAGTCCATAGCTTTGTCACTATGGTAATAGTGGTATCCCGGCTTTTTGTTTCTTTTTGCAGTACAGAATGGAAAGATGTGGATAGCCGTGATCCCAATCGGTATTGATGATCACAAGCTACCGCACTTCGATGCACTACAGAAGGATTCCATTTAGCACAGAACATCCTGAGACACATATATTTCGACGCATCTTTATGCCGATAAGCGTTTCAGTGAGTGTGTGTGTGTGTGTGTGTTTGTTTCAGCGATGGAATAACTCTGAATTTATAGCTGCTGCCGCACACATATATAAAACACCGTCTGTCGGTTGCAATAGGAATACGTAATGCCACCGCATAGGGGCCGAACGCCGGCCAGCTGTGACTTTCGCTTGGGATGCTGTCTGCTTCTCCGTTCTTCCGAAATCTGTTTTGTATGTATCATTGAGGTACGTTAAAGCATCCAGCTGAATACAGGCATCTTTTGGCTGATGCGATTTATGTTCCAATTCCACTGTTACAGACTTGTTAGGGTTTTTGCCGACTCCTGTACTTTTGCTACACATTTAGATGGTGTAGCGCAACGGTTCGCATAAAAATATCTGATGGCCGTATTTTAAATTTAAAAAAGGATATATGCTCACATGACTTTAAACATATATCTTTTTACGTAAAAGGCAAATCGCATGAGGGTTGTTATTAAATATAGGTTAAACATAGGCACAAAACATACACAGCAAATCACTATACGTTCTTCCGCAATTAACCGAAATGTTTTAATACGTCACCACACACGTGGAAACCTACACAGAGACGCAGAATTAGAGGTGAACTGTTGAAGTCATAAGGCATGTTCATTTATCTTCTGACCAGCAGTAGCTGTTGTAATGTTCGTTGTATCCTTTTCGACGTTCCCAGATGCAAATCTGATTCAAGGTGTAACGTTTCTAACCTGAGCAGTTTATGTCCATGTAAATTATATGGAATATTTAGAAGCATGAAACTATTGTAACCTAACTTTAACATCCACTTCCCACAGCACACAGAAAGCAGTTTGCATCCACTTCACAGACGAAGAACCGGTTAGAAAAGCAAGTGCTATTTTTACTACGAAAATTGTGCAAATTCTCTAATGTGTAAAAAGGAGATTAGGGTATCAGGAAGAAGTAGTATTATTAACATGTTTCCCGAAAAGAAAGATATTTGTCAGTAACATAATTTTGAGGGGGTAGGAAGTGATCACTGTCATCACGGAATGGCACGTTCTGAGGTTGCGGTTTGCGGCACGGCCTCCAATATGGAGGGAAGCAGTCGCGAACAGCCAACAAAGGGTGGTCCTTCAGCTTGGGGTTTGGACGAGGTGCTAACAAATCCTCACCACCAAAACTGGCCTTTTACGAAACGGATACATGTTCCTCGGTCCTGGACAGATCCTATGTTGCAACCTAAGCAATGGAAAGGGACATGAGATTTAGTATGTGGAATATAAAGAGCCTGTGTAAGTCAGGGTCACATACGACAGTTGCTAGGGAAGAGCGAGGTATATAGTAGATTTAGTGGGTGTGCAAGAAATTAGGTGGGGAAAAATAGGGTCCTGAAAGTGTAGAGGATATGTTTTTTTTTTCCTACGTAAAGGAAACGAAAATCACCATTTGGGAACAGGTTTTTATAAATCACAAAATCGAATCAGCAGTTAAGACAGTAGAGTTTGAAAGTGACAGGATGTCATATAGATCTGACAGGTCGCTGTTGAAATATCATTGTTCTGAATATGCATGCACCAAGTGAGGATTAAAATGATGATTCAAAATACAGAATTATGAGTAATTAGACCAGGATTTCTGTCATTTTTCAGATCAGGTTTTCGATTATATTTTAAATGCCATGTGAAACTGTGATACTCATCACTATCCGGTGGTTGCAAAAGTTAGGGAAAGATTGCAGTAAGTAAACAAGCAGCAAAGAAGTGTGAGGGGGAAAGACTGAATCTCAAGGAAGTAATCGAGCTGGAGGTTTGGAAACAGTATCAGATGAAGGTTTCCAACAGTTTGCAGGTTCGGAGAACTTAAGTGATACTATATAAACAGGGCTTGGGAGAACATTAAAGAGAATATCACACTTCAGCCACAGAGAGTGTAGTTCTGCACGAATTGAAGCAGCATAAACCATGGTTTGATAAAGAATGTTAAGGTTTTTTGTATAAAAAAACAGGCTAATATGCAATGGTTACAGGATCCAGACCAAAACAATTTGGATAATCTAAACAATATAAGACGTGAAGCTATTAGACATTTCAGGAAATAAAAGAATGTTGATGAAAAACCTAAAATTGATGAACTTGAAACTAACAGTAAGATGAACAATGTTAGAAACTTGTACAGTGACAGCAATAACTTTAAGAAAGTTTACCAGCCTAGAACTAATGCAGTAAACTACGATAAAGTTGATCTGGCTACAGACTGCAACAGTATTTTGGCTACGTAGAGGAACCATATCTCTCAGCTACTGAATGTCCATGGGGTTAATGCAGTTAAGGCAGAAAGGAAAACATACGGCAGGGCCCCCAGGCTATTGAAAAAATAAAAAGACCCAAATCACCACCTTTTTATAAAATTGCATTTGAATTGATTAAAGCGGGATGTACGACAATTCGCCCTGATGTCAATAAACCTTTTAATTCTATCTGAAATCAGGAGGAAATACCTGAGTAGTAGAAGGAGTCGATCATTGTACCTATTTATAAGAAGGGTGCTAAAACAGATTATAGTAACTATAGAGGCATATCACTTTTGTCAACTATATACAAAATTTTATCCAACATCCTGCTGTCAAGTTAACTCCATACGCAGAGGAAATCATCAGTGGAGATTTCGACTCAACAAGTCAACCACTGATCATATATTCTGCATTAGTCATATATTTGAAAAAAAAGATGGGAATATAATTTAGCAGCGTTTCAGCTATTTATAGACTTCAAGAAATCCTAAGATTCAAATACGAAGATGGTCTTGTTTAATATTCTCAATGAGTTTGATGTTCTCATGAAACTGTTATGTCTAATGACATTGTGTGGGAATGAAGCCTATAGCAGAGTACGGTTAGGCAAAAGTTTGCCTGACATATTTCCCATTGAGAATGGTTTGAAACAAGGAGATACTTTATCGCCATTACTCTTCATATTTTCTTTGGATTATGCCATTATGAGGTTTCGGGTAAACCAGGATGGCTTGAAATTTAATGGTAATTATCAGATTTGGTTTATGCTAATGATATTAATATTTTGGGCGGATGCGTACATACTATAAAGAAAAACAGATAAGCTTTAGTATTTGCTAATAGAGATTGGACTGGAAGTACTTGCTAATAAAAATAAGTACAGTGTGATTTAGAGATCAGAATGCAGGAAGAAATCACAATATAAAGATTTATAATGAGTCCCTTGAAATGGTGGAACATTGCAGATATTTGGGAACACACCTAAAGAGTCAAAATTATATTCAGGAAGAAATTTAGAGCAGAACAAAATTGGGAATGCTTACTATCATTCGTTGTAGAGTCTTTTGTCTTTGATTGTGGTATCTAATAACATAAAGATATAGAGAAATATAATTTTGCCTGTAGTTTTGTATGGGCGTGTAACTTGGTCGCTCACAGTGAGGGAGGAGCATAGGATGAAAGTGGTTGAGAATAGCTTGCTGACGAGAGTATTTGGGCCTGAGAGGGATGAGATAATACGAGACTCGAGAAAACGACATAGGAAGAAACTTTTTAGTCGAGTCATAAAATCGAGAAAAATGAAAATGGCAGAACATGTACCACATATGGAGGAGAGGTGCTTACAAAATTTTGGTTGGGAAACATGGAGGAAGGAGACCAATTAGAAGACCCAGGCGTAGATGGAAGGAAAATAATAAGATGGATCATCAGGAAGTGGAATGAGGGGAATAGACTGGGTTGATCTGGCTCAGAAGAGTGATAGGTGGCGGGATGTTGTAAACGCGGTAATGAACTTTCAGGTTCCATGAAATAGGGGGAAATTCTTGACTAGCTGATAACTGTAGCCCTCTCAAGAAGGACTCTGCTCCATGGAATAAGTAAGTAAGTAAGTAAGTAAATAAGTAAGGAAGGAAATGTTCTTGAATGACATGATTACGTGATGTCAACTTCTACCTGAAAGAATATAGCAAAAATTCTCAGACACTCTCAACCAGATTGTGACAGCTCTAAATCAGATTTGAATCCAGTGTTTCAACACACAATACCTCGTAGGTGACAGCTTCGGTTTGGAGCATTCGGAGGCACGCTTGTTGTTTAGATTTCCTTATGTACGTAATTACCGTTGAACTCAACAAAATTTAAATCTATATCTTTACTAACATTCTGAAGGTATAGTCCAAATTATTTTCTAGGTTTCGGGCAGTTTAAAGCGTGTTTGTCTGTTGACATCCGCCCGGGACATAAAGTCTTCCGCGGTAACCATATGAGGAAAATGCGAAACAACATCGCGCAGTAGGATGTCGGAAATTATAAACCAACATGTCCATCCGTTCGGTGTATCAAGTAAACGTCCCGTTATACCGGCAACAAGTGGAGAGCAACGATGTTTGCCTTTCACAAGTTTCCGGCGACAGGACGATAGTTAGGTCAACGTTTTGACGGATATTCAGTGTACTCAGTAACTGCGAAACACTAAAAGCAAAGACCAGGAATCTGTCACTATCTGTGAAAGTCACTTATCTTGAGTACATGTCATTTTTATGTACCAAATTCTGCTTCCTTCACAAATGGTAAAGTTGACCCCGTGCCCGAAATGAAGGCGTAGAGATATAGCTCCACTCATCCCTAACGTCGCCTCTGTGTGGACGTGAATGGTCAGCATCATGACCAGTCCACTTTAGCCCCTACCAAATGCCCCGGTAGATAGGAAGCCGTGTGGTCCCAAAGGAATGACTGGACATTGTACAGAAGAAAAAAATGTTATGTCTGTGCCGGGAATTTAACCCTGGATCATCCTAAGCATAGTCACCATATTGGCTATGCAATTCAGGCTCCGGTTTCATCTCAAATTGTACTATAGAGTATTTCGTTGAAATAACAATATCAATGACATTATAGATTTAAAGTAAAGTTAGGGCAACACATACATATTTCTGAAAAAAATGTATTAATTTTTTTACATTTCTGGCCAGTGTATCGCTTCTACTTAAAAATGTTTAATTTTAGAGAACGCAAAAAATAGTGGATACAGAGAAGGGCTTACTACCACGTTTGGAATCTTGGAAATAGCCGAAAGCGACGAAGTTGGAATAATTTCACAGTCTGAAGTAAGACGCTTGAAATGAGTTGTTAGACACTTCTAACGCAACAAACAGACATTCTTAATTTGTGTTTTATAACGCATTACATTCTGAACCGCAGGGTCACCAGACAAGCATTTTTAAAACAAGATTGAGAGTGCTCGAATCTACACAGATTATTTTACAAATATACTGCTCCTACATTGTAAACACAAATAACAACAAAGCACGCCCGTCGAAACGAGAGGATTTCATTTACCAGCTGCTTTGGCTTGGTATGTTGTGTAGTATATACGTGATACTTTTTTCCCCTCCCTGAAAATTATTCAGAATTCATTTCGGAAATTGAAATTCTACATAATCCATCCGCACTGTGTTGGGATACAAACACTCCAACAGCGAATTCTGTTTGGATATTCACTCTGTGCTGTTTTATAAAAATAATAACAATGAAATTATAAAAAAGCGAAATCCAGGTTTTTAGTATGATTTAACGACTACCTTCATCTCGATGTACTTAAAACTTGGGTTTGGAGCGGAATAACAAGGTATATCGTGGTTAGAGAAGGCCGGAAAAGTGGACAAACGGAACAGCTGTTCACTTTTCACTGCTGATGTTTGTTTAAATAGAAATAACGTTCGTAGAAACCTGTTCAAGAAAACAATCTTTCTCATGAGACAAGTGCATAAACTCATGGTTTAAAAGAATCGAGTGTTAAAAAATATGTAGGTTTTTCAAGTAACAATATTTAATGTTACTCAAGCCGTTAAATTTGTGAACTGTAATCCGATGCTTCTGTGTTTGAATTTCGGCCGGGACACCAGCTATGCTGACTGATATTCCTCGTGAATTTCCTTAGCCATTTATGGAAAGTGTGAGCATAGCTTACGAAATTAAACATCAAATATTTTATTCTACATCCTTTCCAATTTATCATTCATTAATCAACACCCAAATTTCGAAGCTATAATTTCTAATCTACTTACTTGCATTTTCGTCACTAAATAAAACATAAATATTCAAAGAAGGATGCTGGAGAAATTAGGAAAAGGAGAAGTTTCATAAATTTTACACTTTATAATAAAATATGAGGACCATCAAATAAATGAAGATGATCTGTGCTAATCGTGTGGCACGTATGCGGGAAATGAGAGTTAGCACATGATTTTGGTAGGAAAGCTTGGGAGAGTAGATCACCTAAGCCACGTAACACTTAGGTTGGAGGACAAGAATAATGTCGCTCCTTATTGCTTTCAGACCCACCCACTAAATTATAACAGGCAATCTGTCACATTCGTAGTGTGTCGTCATTACGTTTCCAAGACTCGACCTTTATTAAACACTTACTTGTGCTGCAGTAAGATCGTAAAGCAAACTAAGAATTAATTGACAAATGAAGTACACTTGCTTCCGGTGGACATACACAATTTCTTCACTTATGCTCTTATTTTTAGTACGACAGAATAAGTACTTGATGTAGTTAGAGATATATGAAGAACTGTTAAAACTAACTTAGGAAGAAGTAAACCAATTTCGTTGAAGAAATCGAATACGATACAATAAAATAAGGCATGTGACGAAACTTTTTAGGTACGCACAAAGTGCATAAACTCATTCTAAACTACCATAAAGGGCTAAGATCGCCGGTTTTCGAATCAGAGTAAGAGCAAATTTTTCTTTTTCCCTCAAAATCCAGACCGGTTCCGGGATTCATCCATGCTCCCATCGAAAGCGTATCACAGGCTCTGAACCCCAGAGCCGGAATGGCAGTTTTGATGAAAAATATAACCACATATCCTCTGTATTCCAGCTCGTAGCTTGGTCGATATAGCGAATGAGCAATCCCTATTGTCTACAGAGTCGACGTTCATAGAAGATGACGTCATACATCCATTCTCACTCACGATTTCGTGCTGTGATGCATAATTAAGTGCAGTGACTTTATTTTTACTTCACAAAGGCGTTCACAAAAATCGTGGTGATATGTAAATATCATATCTTGTAGAAAAGCAAATCGATGTTTCTCTAGAACACTCTTCGAGTCGGGTAATCAAACCTTGTGCAGGTTGTGCTGTTACATACCCCATCTTCATGCGAGCGAAAGCGTGTGCATTAATACAGACTACACGGGTAATGAAGCTGGCGAACAAGAGTGCACACGTCACAACCGGGTTGGCATGACACCTGAGGGTCACATTAGGACCCCAGAGGTCGTCGTCATTATTATGATGCGTAGATATCCAAGCTACTGTACTGGGTGGAGAATGGAAAGTGGGATTTAAATGAAGGAAATGTTATGGGCCATAAAGTATCACTGGGAAAATATCGAATGCTTTGTTGTCTCGTATATGTGAAAATGCTTGCGATCTTCTCTGTAAACAATTCATATTTTAAAAAACGTGTATTCCTAAGAATATCAAGAAAGTCTATACTATAACTTTTGTTGTTTAATGCGAAATCCATCTAAACAAGAATCTTGATATTTTTCAGGCTGTTCCACTGATATCCTTGTCATAACTGAAGGTCCGGAGTTTGAGAGAAACTTAGCCGATTGGCCCCGTTCTTAAGTGTGTCAGGTCACCAGATAAAGATAGCACAATCAGGTTCCTGGTCTTTTTACGTTTTGAAAAATTTTTGACGAAGGGAAATGTCGAAAATACAACTCCTGAAGATTCTTTTCGGATTTTAGTTCTCACAGAGGCCTATCTGAAAATTAATACCTAATGGTATGTCACGCCGTTCGTAACGGTAAGAAGTTATCGACTTGAACGTTGCACCGTGTCGACTCGTAAGCAGTTGCTTTATCTGAATTACTTTTTCTAAAGATGAAGACATTACGATCCTTCGAATTGTCGATGACTAATTACCAATCGACCCGCCGTAACATCGCCGAAGATCTGAATTTTCAAGAAGATTTGTATGTATTATTTTTCGGTTTACAGAATGTCTTCTGCGCTGTGGAAATAAGAACGTCTTCTTTCGTTAGCAAATACTCATCGTTCACACCGAAGCATTACTTATTCATTAAATCCTGCGTGTCCTATAAGAAAGCAATAAAATAAACCTTCGATCACAACACATATATTTCCAGTTTTTAATGGCATTTTTCGGCTTAATTAAGTCTGACATCAGGTGTCAGAATATAAAGTACTTTGAGAAAAGTAATCGCTACTAATTCTATAAGGTGTAAATGCGCTTCGTCATGTATAAATATCAATCTCTGAAGTACAAATTAAAAAAAAAAAAACAATGTATCTATAAAACGTCCACGAAAAAATTTCCTATGAAGACTTTATAACAAATTTACTATCTTAATATAACCTATTTAAGAGAATCTTCTATATATACATGTTTGAAAAGCGAAAGATTAAATATAAATGTTAATAAAGTACTATTGTTTTATACGTGATTACTAAATACAATTTAGCAGTATTTTACGTCTTTTAAATAGAGCTGAATGCGGTTTCGAGAAGCATTGTACCAGGCATAAACACAAAATTACTGAGTCCTTTATCCAACGTAATGAATGAGATCTCATTTTATAGTGAACTTTATTATACTTCAATTTTTCTAGCTGCTTTATATTGTGATACGTGACGATGACCCGGTGTGCCTTCTCATCAAACAAATAACTTTATTTTTGTTTTAATCGACGGTGTATGTATTATTTCCGTATATATGTGTGTATTTGTGTGTGTGTGTGTGGTGTCACAATGGGAAATATGCATTAAAGATTGCGTTGAAGCGTGTACCGGTTGGAAAATGAGATGTATTAGGTGCTACAAAGAACAAGTTTAAACTAGAGTAAATCAACACTGAGGTAACTGGAGGAAGTAAAGTACTTGCACCAGTTTGCTAAGGTACCTGCTTTCATTATGAGAAATTATCTCTTTTTGATACTTGACACCGAAGTGGCATACTTGCAACAGAATGTACAAATTCTCAGCAAGTCTCTTGCTTGTTCATCGTATTTGGACAAGGTTGGCAGGTTTTGAGCACTTCTAAAAGGATTCGAATCGCTTGCTGGAGGTAATTTCATTTAAAGTGTCTCATAAAAGCAGTTTCGTTGAACTGATTGTTTTATTCATGCAAACTTAATCGTACTCTTCTGACATGATCGCCAACAAGTAAACTGTCAGCTAAGTAACTTACTGTCTTACCAACCAACCAATCAAACAAAGAAGACCAACCAACCAATCAAAATCAAACAACCAACCATTCAAAAACCAACCAACCAACCAATAAATCGAAAACCAACCAACCAACAAAACAAAAACCAACCTAAAACCAGCCCACCAAAAACCAACTAACCAACCCACCCAAAACCAAGGAACCAAAAACCAACCAAACAAAATCTTCGAACCAACTAACCAATCGACCAACTAACTAACTAACTAACTAACTAACTTAATGAACTAAGTCCGAGGAAAAGAGTCCTTCCTGACAAGCTAGCAGGTTCTCAGCTAAGAAAGAAATAACCCACATTTTATGAAAACCGAATGTTCAGAACCGCATTCACAAGCGACCGCTACCCTTCCTTATCCTAAGCAGATCAATCGAGCCCATAACTCCTCATTCCACTTCTGCACGATCCATTTCAATATTATTCTCCCATCTATGCGTAGGTCTTCCAAGCGGCCTCTTTCCCTCAGGTCTCCTAACCAAAACTTTGTATGTACCTCTTTGTCTTCCATACGCGCCACATGCCCTGTCCACCTCATCTCATTTATTTGATCATCCTAATAATATTTACTGAGAGTTTCTGATCATACAGCACCTCGTTACGTAGTCTTTCCCATTCCCGCGTTACCTCTTCTCCCTTAGGTCCAAATGCTTCATCACCACCCTGTTCTCGAAAACCCACAATTGGTGTCCCTCCTTACACGTGAGACCAAGTTTAACACCCATATAAAAACAGGCGAAATTGTAGTTCAGTGTATCTAAATCTTTGTATTTCTCGATAGCAAACTGGAAGACAAAGACTCTTCATCGAATGATAGCAAACATTCCCTGAATTCAACCTGGTATTAATTTTTTCCTGAATGGAATTTTGGTTCGTAAGTGTTGTTCCCAAATATCTGAGCTGTACTACCATTTCAGAAGTTTTATTATCAGTCTTTATATTGTGATTTTCCTGCATTGTGATCTCGAGACATTACCACGTACTTGTTTTGACAGAATTTACTTCCAGTCTATTCTCTTTAATAGCAACTACTAAAGCTTCCGTCTTATCTACATGATGTACTCTTCCGCCCAATATATTAGCGTCATTAACATAAACTAAAGGGGACTTTACCATTTAATTTCAAGCTATCCTGGTTTACCGAAACCCTCATAATGGTATAATCTAAAACAAAGTCTGAAAGAAATGGCGTTAAAGCATCTCCTTTTTTCCAACCATTCGTAGTAGGAAACATGTCAGGCAAATATTTTCCTACCCATACCCTGCTATAGGTTTCATTTAGACACTTTTCTATTTGCCTTATTAGTTTCATAGGGATACCAAATTCAATGATATTATACAAACCATCCTCCTGTATGAGTCGTAGGCTTTCTTGTAGCCTATAGATAACCAATTTACTGCCTCGTTTTATTCGTGTATTTTCTCAAGAATTGAATGCAGAATATATGATCAATAGTTGACCTCTCTCGTTGAAATCCACATTGATGATACCCAATAATTTTTCCTGTATATGAAGTTAACCTTGCCAGCAGAATGTTGGGTAAAATGTTGTACGTAGTTGATAAAATTGATATCCCTCGATAATGACTACATCTGTTTTTCACCCTTGTTCTGAGTAATTCAAATGATCGATTCCATCCACTGCTCAGCAAATCCTTCTTATTCGAAATAGAATTAATTAGTTTTTGAATCGCAGAATGAATTGTCGTACCCACTGTTTTAATCAGTTCTGCTGGAATTTGGTCAACGACTGGTGATGCCAGGTATATATCCTCGGGTGTAAAGGCGGACGGTACGTAGAGCTGACAACCTTATCATCTTCATGTGCCTGTAGTCTTGAAA
>Ga0123355_10004143_pt1 | contig 21031 bp, 13 predicted proteins | sample TergutEmb28metaG_3_FD_89872 | JGI IMG/M metagenome (GOLD analysis project Ga0123355, IMG submission 89872) | Embiratermes neotenicus P1 segment gut microbial communities from Petit-Saut dam, French Guiana - Emb289 P1 | ecosystem: Host-associated > Arthropoda: Insects > Digestive system > Gut ...
GCGTTTTTGGGGGGCTTTCGGAATTTTTTGGGGGGGGGGGGGGAATTGAACCCCCAAACCCTTCCCCCTCGGTACGCCATTGGCTATATGCAACCCTATCTAAACCCATGAAGCAGCCCCTTCTTCGGAAGCTGATAGTTGATATGCTAATAAATAAAATCTTAATATTTTGTAGAATCTGGAAGTTCATTAAGTTATTTACAGGAGCCCACAATTTGACCCTATCCTGACCCAAGTAAGTCCATTCCTTAACTTCACATCCTACTGTCTATATTTATCCCGCCGTCCTTAGGGTAAGTCTACACAATTCTGTACTAGGACCTACAGTAGGGTGTATCTGTCACTCTGTTATGTGCCTCATTTTGTAACCACGGACTTACTATAAATGAGGAACACGTGACGAACTTTGAGTACAAGAATATATAGAGAAGCCACGGTTGTGGGTGGGCTTGTTGCATTGATCATTATGAGCTGAAACTAAATTCGTCCGACAACTTGTAATATGAAATTCCTAGTCCCGCAGTTCATCGGAATCCATGGATTTCGTTTTAGACCAAACTGATGTCAGCACAGACATAGCACGTCCGCTGTTGTTTAATGTTATTCAGGTTGCGGTAGTGAGCGTAAAGAGCGGTTAGATGCACGTGACTGTGAAGCAACCAATCAGGATATAACTTGTGACGTATGGCTTGCACGGATGTCTCCATGTTTACTTTAAAAAACGACTCTATTGTTCTGATGCCTACAGCGCACTGCAACAGCTGTGCCCCAGTTCGAACCACACATGTCTTCTGCCCAGAATTTACCTAACTACGCACTCTAAACAGCGTCAGGGACGTTCCTCAGATCAATTTCGACCACACACTAACAGGTGGTACGTATAGTAACCATAACCTTAACCATAACGATTCGTTCTGTTTGAACTCTGAGACATTTTGGACTCTTTCTATCGCATGTATTTAAATGTAACACACTATGTTTCTGGGACAAGTTCGGTCCCCGTCTGCAGCCTTGCTTCTTCCAACGACACCGTCACTACGCGATATTCTTCACACTGTTACTAAAGCCGCATTAACGTCGAGTCAGCAAATACCGCATATTCTAAAAACAGTTTAAAATGTATGGTTATACAGATTTTACGAGTACTTCGTGTGATAGGTGTCTAGTGAAATTTGCATAACCAGATGTTATAACGTGTTTTTAGATTATGTGGTATTTGCTAATCTGACGTTAACCGGTTTTAATTAGAGTGTAAATAATCATCCTGTAGTGACGGTGACTTGGGAAGAAGCAAGCTTGAAGACGGCCGATCCCAGTAGCCGCGCGATCTAAGGCGTGGGTCTGCGGCTGCTGGCTTGCTGGGCTTGTGGGTTTGAATCCTGCCGGTGGCGTGGATGTCCGTCTGTTGTGTTGTCAGTTAAAGGTCTCTGCTTCGGGCTTGTCACTCGTCCAGAGGAGTCCTACCGAATGTGGTGTGTCTGAGCGTGATCATGTATCCTCGACAATGAGAAGGCCTTGGACAACTAGGGCTGTTGCGCCGTGGTAAAAAAAAAGAAGCCTGAAGACGGGGACCAAACCTGTCCCCGACACTTCATGTATCAAATTTCAATTCCCACCATGGACAAATCAAAAAAGTTTATGAGTTCGATGTCATACGTCATCGTCAGAACCCTGTAGATTAGGTTCATATTGTTGCATATGTCGAAAGGCATCAAAATCCGAAAAGCCATCGAGCATCCCTACAGTATCACACGGTGGCTTTATAGGTAGTGGTAGTGTTTATCAGTCGCAACGTGTCATGATCTTAGGGTCGGGGTATCGCCCTTTATGAGCTGTAGTTTCCACGACACGTCTTTAAGATGTTCAGTCTAGTATCTACCCAATTTAGTTGAGTCCCTTTTGAGAAGCTAAAACCTGCTCATCTAGTCACTAAATTCCCCACATCTTGTAGAAACTGGAAGAACAGTAACTTATTCACAAAGCCACATGAACCCTGTCCACAATTTCTAATCTTATTAAGATCCATTTTAATATCGTCCTTCCTTTTAAGCCTACAATTAGGTTCTGTAAGTGATCTCCTTCTTTCAGGTTGTCCTACCGAAATCATGTATATTTCGTGTCTTGTACTCAGTTTACGTAGCCATATTTAAAGTCATGACATCTGTAACATAAAGGGACAACATTCTACAAGAAACCTTCGTTCTTCTGGAATGTTACACAGCGTAGATTGGTAATTACGTACCGACGTTTCGGGACAACCTGTAAGTCCCTTCTTCAGAGGTCAGTCACTCAAAGAAGACAGCTTGACCATTGATGATGAAACCGATAGGTTGTCCCGAAACGACGACGACTACCAATATGCGCTACGTAACAGCCAAGAAGAGCGAAAATCTCATTTACACCGCGGTGGAATCCTGAAATCACGCAGCATCTTACAACTCTATTCATGGGGAGTCGAAAAGAATTTACTGGATAACATCAAGGGTAGCAAAGTGTGGATCGAGGGGAACAAGGGAAAGACATAAACCGGCCCGCAATTATGTTCATGTATGTTAATAATACGGCACTTTATAAGGCCTGAAGACTGATACAGCCGTTTCCTCCTGTTTGCCAACATAGACGACATGAGATCCTAGAAGACGCTGATCTTCCCATTCAGGCAGAGTTATCCCTCACACGGGCTCAGGTTTGTTTGAGTTTTTACAATCAAATGTGGGTGTAGAACAAACAGACGAGGACCTTCTGCTGTCCAATCCTTATTTAGTTGCCGTTCATGATCACGTCCTCTTTTCATTTTATAAAATCTGCTGCTACAACAGCATCGTTAAATAATCCACAACAACGTTCCAACCAACATACCATTTGTTCTCATCATATTGAGATTTCACATACGGCACAAATCTTCAATAGTCACTCCATTCTAATTCCACACTACGTTTTGTAAATTATACAGACAGTTTATAATTTTAAGCAGACTTTAATACGCTGGCGAAAAGGGTTTACGGGAATTCAACACGGGATTATTTAATTCTTATTTTCATCCTTTGTCCTTCACGCGCCTTCTTTTCTTCACTTTTTTCTTTGTTAAAAGAGAGTGCAATTTCTAACACAGAGCTTCCGCTTGTTTAAGTACCTGAAAATTGTACTTTTTCATCGAAACGGCGAGACAATACATGGTCAGTTTTTTCTTATATGCAGAGTGACTGGGAAATCACTGTTTTTGTGTAGTGAACTTGCATCTTTACTATGTTGGAAGTAAGAAAACTCATACGCACGCCTTAGCTGTCGAGACTTCTGCCAGGTAATACCAAAAACACTCAACTCCCCACTACGCAGTAGTTTCCAGTAACTAGTGATCAGCTGGATGCGTGCAAGTGTTGTGGAAATGACATTAACATTTCAGGTCCGACCGAATGTTTTTTGGTGGAACAGGTGTTTTGTAGTGCAAATGTTACGCAGAAGAGATAAAAATAAATTTGTGAGCATATAATGCAAACGTGACCGGCCACACCGCAACACAGAACTCCACCGGCTGCAGAGACGCCGAAGGCGGGCAGGCAGTTTTATCGGAGAACCAAGTCATGAACATTTCTGATCGCATCCTCAGAAGTCCGAAAACGTCTTTTCGCATATGTTATTCGCAAATAGGCGTCCCTTCTGAATCAGCAAGGAAAGCGTTTGCAAAAATCCTGAAGTTGCAGACGCCTAAGTTAACGTCGGTGCATGAACTGTGTAATATTGCAGATGTTTTCATATAACCGACAGTGAAGACACGCTTTTCAGCGACAGAGCATGGTTTCATTTATCGTGTTACCTCACCTCCCAAAATAGCTGTGTGTGATAAGCGGTTAGTTCACTAGCGCAGAAGACATCACTGCACGATCGAAAGTGTGACGTACTTTGCGCAATATAACGAAGAAAAATATTTGTCCCTTATTACTTGAGAATACCACCAAATCAGATCTTTCTCGTGATATGAATGACTGAACAATTAAATAAGGACGAAACTGCCCAGATCTGTTTCCAACAGGACAGTGTGACAGCGCCCATGTCTTATGCTTAGGTGGCTTTTCTGGAAAAAGTCTTCAAGGGATCGAGTATTGTCAGACACATTTAGCGACCAACATCGCAAGATCTTATTATCCCTCTGTGGCATACAATGAAGAGTACAGTCCGCAAAGAAAATCCTCGTAGTCTCGATTATTTGAAAGAAGCTATCATTAATTTTATTAGAAGTGTCTCCTGCACTGAAGTCACACACGTCTTCGCTAGCAAGTTAAAATGAGCAGATGTTTGTCTGTATGACCGTGGGGGCCATTTCCGACATTCACTGTAAATGTAAGCACTGTACATTCGCTGTAACTACGTTCATTCTAATACACACTGTAAAGAAACATTGGGCCAACAGCCAAGAGTGTTTTATGCTCTCGCGTGAATATAGCAGCATGAAATATGCATAAGGACGTGCTTTCCGACATAGCAATATTCAGTGAGGATATTTTACTGAGTCAACTTATGTTGCTAATTGATCAATTGTAGCAGGATCTGAAGTCTCTCTCCCACTCGCCTGGGTCGTAATTTCCAGAAATCTTAAATGGACGGAGCTAACTTTTATATCTTAAGGTGAACATCAGTGCCTGTGATCAGTTTGGGCGGAATTCTGGTAATGTGAATAATCGGCAGTCGTCGTCAACATTCAAGAATGAACAGCGAAGCGACTGCCACGCAGAACAGTATTAATAACTGTAATTACCTGGTGAGCGGGTGAGATCGAATTAAGACCCGAAATCTCAAGCACTGGAATTGACATAAGTAACTGAGTTTCACCGTGTACCATCTAGAGTGATTTTTAAAACATTACAATTAGGTATCACCGCTAGTAAACTGCTTTTAACATGCATGTTTTGAAAAGACAAAATTAGGGCCACACAAACTGAGAATGGACCCTGAGACAGCAGAATGCAATTATCACTCTATAAAACGAGGGGTCGATTCACTTTGACCTGGGGAGACTATTAATCAACCACCTCTCGGTACCCAGCGCACCCAAACTGAGGTCTCGGTGTGTTATTTTATTTACAAAAGGAGCCCAGTGATATTTCTTCAGCCTGTACATAATTTTATGTAAAGAGAAAGCAGTACAATAGAAATCTGACAATACAGACTCCTACTCTGAAGATGTTCAGAAAGCCGCGCGTGTGTGTAACACTGCGTTGCTACCCCGCACCGTCAACAAACTGCTTCTCCATCACAAAGCAGTTTAGGGAAATAACAGCTGTTTGTTATGAGAATCGTGGGAAACGTACAAATACATTGCATGGCAAAATGCAGTTTCTTAATGTTGGAGAAGGTGGTGGCTCCAGCAACTGCTGTGCTTTACTGGGTTAACTTTTGTTTCAGATTACATGCACGAGAAGCGGTTCGTGACGAGGAACGAGGAGGCAGCGGCAGAGGACATCAGAAGTAAGTATACTCAGACAGCAATAAGAGGAACACGACGCACGTCCGGCTCCGTATACTTTGATTTACATCCAAATAAACATCAAAATAGGTTATAAGGTTAATCTGTTCTGTAATGTGACCCCTTAGGTACTAAGGTTTCGGAGAAGCGAACGGCCTCTATCATGAGAGATAGTTTTTCTCGGAAACGCTACTATCTATCTACCAGACTACAAGTCGTCACATTCTAGAAGAAAACATAATATTAATATACACCACTGTCAGAAAAATAAATATGGCGACAAAATAAATAGTCAGCCGCTATCGGTTCTGCGACAGGGTACCTTACAAACAAATGTTACAAGATGCATCCCACAGGCTGTTACGTCGTGATGTGGTAATGTGATAACAGCCCTCGACACCACACAGTCACGTTTTGTAACTAGGCTTCCGATTATATGGCGCTGGGAATATTTACACCTAAGACAGAAGAAGTAATAGGATTGAAAAAATTACAAAGTGGCGAAATTTATAATTGTTTCTCTTTAGAGGTAAAGGTAAAATTCACCCTAGAACAGGCCACGAAGGTCCAGAGGCGGAGTAGAGGTATAGCTCTACTCTTTCTTTAACCTCGGCGCTAGATGGGGTTGTCAACGCCACGCTCCGGCCGCTTTACCCCCGGGAAAGACTCGATACACATTGTATAGGAGGCTGGGTGGATTTTAGGGCTGGTCTGGACATGCGGAAAATCTCGCCCCCACCAGGATTCGATCCCCGGACCGTCCAGCCCGTAGCGAGTCGCTATACCGACTACTCTATCTCGGCACTCAATTGTTTTTCTTTACTGAATAAAATTAAGCAAAATACATGGAATAGGCATGGCGAGGCATGTAGCACTCATGGAGAGGATGAAAAGTTTATAGCAAATCTTGGTATAAAGGCATGACCGCTTGGGAGACGTAGGTGTCAATAAGAGGATATTATTAAAATTGATTTGAAGAAATATGGCGTGAACTGTGTTTGTCTGGTTCATTAATAACCAGTGGTGCCTTTATGTGAACACGTTAATACAATTTCAGATTCCGTGAAATGTTTTGCCTGTTCATTGTCATTCAGGGCACCGTTCGCTCATTTTACTGAGGAATCAATATGGCGGCCTTGCGAAGTTTTGATTTAGCAGCAACAGCGATGCCACGGGGTGTACATTCGCAGCAGTTGGTAAATATGCAGGTTGTGCCAAAATCGTATTTACGAAAAGTAAATAAATTTAGCGACTTTTCATCAGCGCGTTGCTTCAAGTTATAGAATAAATTCCGTAAAATATTTCGAACTACTGCAGTTGGCTAAATTTAAAGTGACTACGAACAGAAGGATCAACAAATTCTTCGGGAGAAAATTCAAAGATTTATCTTCCTACTCTATTGCAGGAAATACGGTAATAATACAGAGATTGTTGCACGTGTTGCAGGCGTGTTGACACGTCTAACGGTGCTGGTCATCCTGACGCTAGTCGTGACGGTGTTCGTGCTCCTGCTACTGATAATCTTATTGGCTTTGCTGTTCTGGCACAGGAGGAAGCAGAACAAGAAATCACCGATTTACCTCGAGGTAAGTAAACTAACCCTTTCACTGTCAGCTCAGTCTCAAATTTCTGGGGGAAATGGGGAGGTTCAGCAAATTAAAGAATCTCCGAAAATAACTTAATATGCCTGCCTTTTGTCCAGTCCTCCAGAGTACGTGATGTTCCTGCAAAAACGGCAACCTCTATTTAATTAGTAAAGAACCATTTAAGGAAGGACGTGTAGCGGAATGGAGGCATAACGTTGGTCTTCTGTATTAGTCTGACGTAAGCTATTATCTGTAAGTTCTGGGCACTTTACTGTCGGGGAAATGAGCCCTTGGTATTAACTGGGTTGGGCAGAGTGGCGGAACGAAAAATATTTGCTACCTCAGGAAATCGAACCTCGATTCTCAGCTAATTCAGCTTGTAGAGTAGTCATTATGCGGCACACAACTCACATATCGGTATTAGTGTGAATCAGAATTACTTCCCTTCCCTCGTAAATCTTCAAACAGTCGGTGGCTGTGATCCTTAATTTCGTCTGGTTTTTACAGCGAATGTGAACATACACAGAATTTCTTAATTATGTCATCATACCTGATTCTGTGTCCTTCAGTAAGAATATTATTAGCTATTTTAACGTCTTTGTATTTGGATCTTTCTCTTTTTATAGTCTAATAAAAAGGAATTTCTAGTTTATTCAAATCATCGTCCTTACTACAAATACAGTTGAACTCGCTTCTAACGACCTTGGTTTTTGCGACATCTCGTCCATAGCGTTAAACATTTTGTGGTACCAACCAATTTCCCACAAGGCACGTGTTTTTCTGCCTTGCGTAGTACGAAATACATAAAAGCATCTACCTCGGATATAACGACATTACATGTCATCGGTTTCCATACAGTTTTCCAAGAAGTAGACTATTTTGAGAAATCAGCCATCGTCTCGGCCTTAAGGACGCAAAGGCCGTCTTTTTTAGGCACATATATATATATATATATATATATATATATAAATTGAAGGCCTGGAAAATGACAACAGTAACGGTAATTCACTTTGTGTCTAAAGTTTTGCTGTACTTTTTAGGTGCCTTCGCAGAATGGCGAAAAGATAGCGCAAAAATACAAGTAATATTCGTAGAGGCCTGTATTTTATCTTGAAATATTTTTTCTTCGCTTGTGCCCTACACCTTGTTCACGGCGATACTTGTCTATAGCCACAAAATTTATTCGATTCCTACGGTGACGTTATAACCGTGTTTGACTCTATGTTGCCTTCTAAGCCGGCCTATTCCGTCAGTAGGCCTATAGTAATGAGGCTGCGGTATGGACAATGTCTGGAAAGTCCATTTTTTTTTTGTGGCTACCACTATTTCCAGACCGGCTGTGGAGCCCATACAGCTTCCTATCCAATGGGTACCAGGGGAAGTTTTACCCGGTGAAAAGCGGCGGAGGCTGAGTTTGAGGCTGAAGGGCACGATAAATCCAATTTCCCATACATTTTCCGTGATGCAGTGAGTACCTATGCGGGCATCTAAGTGTCGTCTCTCTGTAACAGTTTTCCAGTTACTGGTTCTCAGTCGCTTTTCTTTACATTTGCCGGTTTACTGCGTTTAGGACACTAACACCTTCCATGTACTAATTTAAATTTTCTATGCTGGCTAATTTACTAATTTAATCTATTTAAATTTATTCATCAGACACTGTGTACACACTGTCGTAAATATTGAACTTAATACCATAAATTGTATGCAAATGAATACTGACAAGATGATATATTTTAATATAGATATTTCCTTCATGTTTGGGTCGAACTGAACTATGTTCAGGAAATACTTCATGTGACATGATAGGTATTACTATTGGCTTGTGAACTTATCTATGCGTGTATAAAAGTTGCACGTATGTCAGGAACATATTTAAATTATTTTTGTATTTTTATTTCAACCAACTAATGCACAAATATACATCACAACACTGTCTCTTTATACAATGTTCACTCCTACATGTTTCGACATCTCTGTGTCATCCCCAGGGAGTTTAAAAAAATTGAGCCTTTTCAAGTTACGTAAGTTCTTAAAATTATGGATGTTAAAATTACAATTTCATAAAATTATTAGATTAAAATACATTAAAATATTATTTGGTCGTCGCTGAGTGATACAATAAATTTTGTTTTAGGGAACTGTAATTTTAACAGCCATAATTTTAAGAATTTGCGTAACTTAGCAAGGCACAAATTTTTTAAACTCCCTGAAGATGACACAGAGATGTCGAAACATGTAGGAGTGGACATTATATAAACAGACAGTATTGTGATATATATTTGTGCATTAGTTGGTTGAAATAAAAACAATAAAAAGATGCACGGTACATGCATTAAAATATTAAAATTTATATCTGTATATATACGTCGTGTAAAATGAGGATTAATTCAAATATTAATTGCACACTTGTAAAAATTACAATGTCAGAAGGACAAATATTTGTGTCACGTTCTCCGTCAGACCTTAGATAATTCTTTACGTCGCTAATTATGGCATAGTCCTTGGCTGGATTCATTTCTCATGTAGGACTTGTAGCTGAAGTTACACCGGTATTATTACCAAAATATGCATTATTCATTAAGTGTATGTTGTCCTCAGGTTAACATAACATGCGTTTGTACGTTCATCCTGCTGTGTAGGTCAGATACCATAATATATTGGCGACGTAGAATAGGATGTTCCATTATGATTAGTGTGGGTGGAAACGTACTTACAGTGTGGGTATTAGTGTCCACAGGAATTCAGGTATGTCGTTAGAGTCACGGTTCATCCGCAGACCTATAAACATAAGCTTCCTGTGTCCCTACACACTAATATATTTTATAATAAGAAGGAACTTACTTTTATGTGTCGCCGATGTGTTAAGGTATGTGACTTATACAGCAAAAAGAAAAAAAGAAGGAACGCCATTTTAACGTACGCTTCCGCCGCGATGTGAATGAATTCTGCGTTCTTGTGGGATTTTATGCTTTCTTGGACTGTTTGACCCTTGACTATGGAACCGATAGGTTGTCCCGAAACGTGGGTATGGAACTACCTTCCTATGCCAAGAAAAATCACCAAAAAACGCAAACCTAAATAACACTATATGTTTTAATACAAATGAAACAACACACACACACTTAAAGTTACAGTCTTGTCAATGCTCACTTGCGTAAAATCGATAGTGTTAATTATTCCATTAATTCATTTTGCTCTCGGCTGGTGGCATAATTCACAGTCTACATCGAGATCATAAACTTAATGTTTTTGAAAGCTGTACTATTGTCTTCTTTCTAAAACACGAAATTCTTGTGTTGCAGTCAAATGGAAACAACAACGGAAACGTTAATTACAAGTCGGAGCCACTCAAGCTGGACGTGACTGCGACTGTACCGCCCCCAAGCACCACGACGGCACCACCCCCGGTGACGCCCGCCACCACTTCTACCCCTCTGAGCGTGCGTCCACGCTACCCGAAGGAAGACCCTACGTTGGAGTACGGCGCGTACGACAATCCGGCGCTAACACCTTCACCAGTGTTCGAGAACAATCAGCCAGAAACTACACCAGTGTGCAGGCGTCAGGAGAGCTCCTTCTGAACTGTTTCCAAGGAAGGAAACAGGGGTACATGAAAACAGGCATTTTGTGAGATCAAGCAGCCCTGAGCACAGGGTGTGACCTTGTACGAAGGAATTCCTGAACGCCTAAAAATTCGAGGAGAAGGAATTTCTGAACGCCAGAAGAATCTAAGAAGAAGAGATTCCTGAATGAGAATAGTTCTGAGGTTCAGAAACTGTCTTAGCACAAAGGACCCCTGACCAATAATCGTCCTCAATTCAGGAACTGCCACAGCACAATGGATTGTTGACCGCTCGGTACTTTCAGACCATAGGTGTGTAACTTCCGACCAAAGAACTGCGGGGACTTTCTGAACTGTCTGAAAATAAAATATTCCTGATTTTCAGGGTCCCCACAAAATTAAAGTGTACTTGGACAATAGAGTTTCCCATTTAAGTTAAAAGGATTCATGGACATATGTTGATCCTTAATGCCACGTTGTCACGTTCAGTATAAACAACATTTCAGTTGCAAGCAACCCGTTATGTATCCAACAAACACATCGCTTATCTTTATTTAAATACAATTACATGTTTCGTTCTGTAAAGACCATCATCAGGCCTCCTTTACAATATTTTCGAAGTAAGGCAAAACACAGTGCAGTTTGTGTATCGTATGTCTTATAAACACAACGGGATGTCCTCAATGAAACTGACTTTTCAGTGCACTGTACACCTGTTTGCAAGCGAATGGTTAGCATTTCGGTTGTGTAATTTTTAAAACAAAGGAAACGTTAGGTTTTCTAATAAATAAGCCTCCTTCAAACCTGATCGTTCCCACACATGTACAAGAAATGTCAGTGAGAACCAGTCGCCTGATGGCGGGAATATAACAAAATCCCTCTCCATCGTGTATATCGAACTATGAGTGTAGAACGCTCGACGCCTGGCAGAATATGTCCACCGTCTTTCAATCTCTATTGAAAAAGATAACAATTCTCGTGACAGGTTCTCAGTGTATTCACACAGATGTCGGGGGAGCTCCCTCTAAATATGAGACTGAAACCACGGTGTAAGAACGAATTCCGTCCAGTTGTTAACTGATCAGTATTGGGATAAGTGATTATATACGTATTTGCTCACGTGACTGCGTCAGTGCAATCAGATGTGAATTTGAAGTATAATCAGAATCCACGTGTTTCAGACGCAGTTGACGTAGTTTCAAAACGCTGAAACCGAAGTACATGACGTTGCGGTTATTACAGCTCATCAGACTGCTGCGGCAGGCTGAAATGCTTGGATTCTGGTTTTCTTGCCACATACATTCCGTACGCGCACATGTTGTTAATTAGTATTATTATTATCATCACCACTATTATTATTATTATTATTATTATTGATTTTACTGTGTTTTTAGTGTTTTTAATAAACATTTCTGCCATAAACCTACTTGTTCTTGTTCTTAGAAAAGATCGCTTGGCCTTGCCCAGAGGTTCACACATTTTTTGACCGCAGTCCACCTACTAGAGACAAAGAGCAGGCCGCCCACCTACTGCAAACTTTCCAATTTTCCAGTGGGGGTAAAAAGGTTTGCCAAAAACAATTGGAAAGGATAAAATAAAAAATTACAAGAAATTTAAGTAACTACATTAACGGCATTAAATTAAATGTTTCTGTTTTCCTGTAACACTGAAAATATAATCTGAATTAATGGAAAGAAAAGTGCTACTTTTCTATGACAGCAATGAGGGAGGCTACGTCTAGTTCCACTGGGACACATTCATTCTCATTTTGGCCAAAGCTGTTGTGCGTTATTGAAAACTACAGTAGGTGTTTCAGTGCTACGTCGACGAGTCCAGGGTAAGGTCCCTCAAAGTTTTCTTGCTGTAGGCCAACTACAGCGATATGTCCAAGACAAGTTCGGAAAGATTATCCAACTCTTGTCATAGCAGTTTGGCAGTTTGCTGTCATTATCTTCAGCGTGGCACATAAATGGGAAATGATTCCTGATCCACTGAAATTCTTTCTCTTTTATTTCCCGAATTGTTCTAAGTCTTCGATAATTTCTTCCCCGGACGTAAGCAAAAAACCATTAAGGTTTGCGAAATTTCCAAATTCTTGGCGGTTGTGGTACCTTATTCCGCAGTTCCACTTTCCTTTGTCTTGGAAAATAAAGACAGTGACACTTCTTCCTTGAAGTGAGAGATCAAGCCACTCACGAGGCCGAAAACATCAGCTATTCATGCCAGTTTTGCAGGCCACAAGGCAAAATACTGGCGGCCTGAGAGGCGAAAGGCTTTGAGATTCACTATAATGCAGGTAGATTTTGACCTCCTCTCGCAATTAAAAGAGGCCGGTGAGTCGCTTGTCTTGCGAAAACTAGCGAAATTCAATATATAACAGAAGTTGTACGAGTTCGTGCCCCATTCTTCGCATAGAACTTTAAAATGTGTATATTAAGTGGATAGAATTTTATAAATTTACAATTATTGCAGCCTCATCTAAGTTCGTTTTAAGGCCGATTGGCATGTTCTTCACAGTAGGGTTTAACGATAAAAGTTACGACGCATGCAGATGAGCCCCTCATTCCAAAAATCACTGCCGAAACGCCGTCAATACAAACACCCATACATCGTATTCAGCCCTCTTTATTAATTGTGTATATAATAAAAGAGTCCGCTAGTTTGAAAATGGCTTCTATTGTCTCCTTAGGTAGGTACCAGCGGCAGAAGCATTCTTCATATACTTCACTGAATATTCGTATCTGACTTATGTCAAGATGTTAATATCGCCATTCATATCGGCGGATTAGTCGAGTTGCAGCGAGAAGTATAGACCGAAGGAGGCGGATCATATTTTGGATATCACACTCCTTGCACGGAATAGTAATTTCTACTTTCGTACAGACTAATTAGCTTGTCTGTTTGGGCTAAATCTCTCGTTGCGCAGAAGGCTTTGTTCATAGGTTAGTTGACCAGGGAATACCAGCACTCAGAATCTGACTCATGTTGCTAGTACTGCACAAGACACAGAAAGTGACATATATCCACATCCCAAAACGGCAACAACTTGCTTCTTCAATGCGCATAACTGATCTTTCCAAAACAGAGAATACACTTTGTGTTTTAATGTACAAGTTCTTCAAAAAAAGAAAAGCTAATTAAATTCTTGAAGTGTTCGTTACATTTTAGTCCAGAATCTTTAGTCTTTGTCTCTCCTGTCTAGAAACGAAAAGATAAAAACGTGACACCATGACAAATGGTAACATCTTCAACCTATACTCTCGTACATAAGTGTGGACTACTCTTTTTATTAAGCAGTGATAACTTTGTAACACAATCTGTACTTCAAATTTCAACTGATACTTAAATTCCAACTAATAATATTATCAGTTGAAATTTGAGTACGCGGTAAAATTATTAGAGAATCAGACACCATAATTTAGTCTGCTGTTTGGTATGAGTGTGACAATTTTTTGTCTACATTGAGGAAAGAATATAGAATGATGGTACACAAAACATTAGGCTCAGAATAGTTTTTAACAAATACTACTTGGAAGAAAGCAACAAAAGGCTGGGAAAGATATACCAGTACAAGAGTCGTGTTTTTACTCTTCAGCCTTATTAGTGACCGAATTGTTATTGTGTGAAGCATGAACGTAGCAGTGTACCTATTCCACTTAGGTGTGATACTGTCACATGACGAGTATGTTTGTTTTGCAACACAGACAAAGATGCTTCAAGGCTACACACGAGGATAAAATTAATATGTGACCATGTGTCTCGCATAGGGTGCCCAAAAATGCATACCTTATCCGTTTAACACATTGACGTGCACTGAAATATGTTGAATAAAACTGCTTTTGGAGAAATAACTTTTGCGCCTCAAGAATGAGTAACATGATATATGTAAGTAACTTAATGCGGAAAGGAAAATGAAATTCAAGATTTAAAAAAAAAATAATCTGCTGTCTGTTAACATACACGTAAGTGTCTTGACAATGTGCTCCCTGGAATTTATTTGAGGAAACACTTTGTGCTATAAATGGAAAGAATTAGACCTGAAACTAAAAAAAAATGTATTTTCTCTGTTCTAATGAAATATTACAAACACCGAGTACAAATATGTGGAGCATATTCCTTCTTAGAGACCCTGACAGAATACAGCCTTCTGAGACACAATGCAGTGTAATCTTGTAGACATGTTCCAGCATTTCCAAGGTACCTGCTTCCTTCATCTTCAGGGTAGCAGGAGTGACAGCGCAGATACCACAGCACAAATGCTCCTTTTTTGCAGTTCTAGCATTTCCAATGTGCCAAACTGCACGGCCTCTTATCCCAAAATTCCATTACACTTCACATTCACCACTGTGAAAACCTGACATTTCACACAAGCTTATAGTCGCGCAGAATACAAAGCAGAAAGAGGTAAGAGGAAATAGAAAATATTATTCGTTTCCAGTTTATCTCACGATGATCTCAATATGGGACCGAATTTTAGGATGACTGGAGGAAAATGAACTGACAAGGATGAAGAAACAAGCGAACGTGGCCTCATTTGAGATAGTGACTCCTACATGCAGCAAACTTTACATTATTGAATATATTGTTGTGTTTTGACTGAAAGGCATTTTAATTAGTACTACAACACAACTAGATGGCCCCTATAAAAAAAAAAGGATAACTAGTGTCCGGATTTGAATCCGGGACGTTCTGTCACGTAGAAGAAAATGGGAAGAGAATTTCTACTGTTCCTGGTGACACAGATGTACGATGTGTTCTGTGCAATGCGAATGCTTCAGCAGGAATACATATGCAAGCCACATTACTAATTCATGAAACGTTATTTGGGTCTGTAAGGACTCCTCCGTAAAAGCATTTATTCCAATTTAATTAAGAGTTTCACCGCCACAGCATATACGAAAATCGACATCTCTAATACTAAGGGTAGATTTGTCCGTGTCCATGCGATAATGGCAAATATGGGCAGTACAGGTATAGTTCTAATCATTCGCAACCTTTGCCCTACATGGAGGTGAGTGGTCAGTCTCACACTTCAGCAGCCACTCTCCATCTTTCTCCTCCTCCCCCCACCCCCGGAAAAGAACCAGTGTTATCCAATGAATAAGAAAATAGTAATATGTGATAAACTAATCACTGCAAAAATGCATAAATAATACAAATATAAGAATGACAGTTTACAAATAATATACTCAATCGATGACAACTTTGAAAAGGGGGAAAAAATTTTGGGACAGTATTAAGCGCTATTATAATGAAGACTGTAATAGTGCAAAGTTTCTTTTTCAGAATGGCTTATTGTCACGTTGCCTATATATGTAGGTAACGGTATATCCAAGAAATCTAAAATAAAGCTATATAAAGCTTTAATCAGACCAGTAGTAGTATATGGATCCGAATGTTGGGTCTTAGCGGAAAATATTAAGCAGAAATTATTGGTATTCGAAAGGAGGATATTGAGAAGGACATTTTGCCCAACACAGAAGGCAAATGGAGAGTGGAGACTCAAAACAAATGAGGAACTGGAAAACGCAATTGGATATGAAAATATAGTAAGACACATTCAAAGCAAAAGGTTGAGCTGGCTGGGACATGTAGAAAGAATGCCTAATGAAAGAGTGGCTAAGACCATATATAAATGGAAACCATACGCAACAAGACCGAAAGGAAGGCCACGACTAAGATGGGAAGACGACGTGAGAAATGATCTGAGAAAGAAGGGAGTCAAGAACTGGAAACGGAGAGCGCAAGAGGGGAAGCAATGGAACGAAATAACTGAGCAAGCCAAAACTCATAAAGAGTTGTAGATCTGAAGAAGAAGAAGAAGCAGAAGAAGAAGAAGAAGGTATAAAACCTATGCAATTATTATTATTATTATTATTATCAACGAGTCAGTCAGTCAATCAATCAATCAATCAATCAATGTAACGACCTTCAGTATTTCCCATTGACGTACCCATACTGTTTTCCCCTACTGATGGTCCAAGGCACTGAATAACTAGCAGTTCATACGTAATTAAGCAAGCCAATGATAAATTATGCTACGAGTATGATAGTCCGATCCTTAATGAAACTACAAGCCAGCACAGGTAAACAGCCAATATATTTAAAGATGTTATTGTATGCGATGCAATATACGAATGTCTTCATTCTGAAGAAAAACAGGAACATGATCCTATATTGTGATAAAATAAGGACTGAGATATGAGAGACCTCCCAGTCATCTCAAGGTATAGACCCCCCCACTACGAAAATGTGAAATATTCCCACAATTCTTGGTAAGTATAGCCGATAACGCCACTTAGATGCCAACAGATTGCCTTCCACATATAAATATAGAAGAAATAGCACGGGTTCGTTATCGTGGCTTATTCAAAGGATCAAACTACTACATGGACTTTGGAAGTATGTTTCAATTAAAATATATGGAGAGCGGAAGTAAGTATCCGTACAGTCCTAACTTCGGCATTGAGAGCAAGATGCAGGCGAATGTCCATTTTCACTTCTCTGCTCTGCTCGGTTTTGATATTTGATTATTCTGTGATTCAGCAGGACTCGGATGTAAAATCGACCCATCGCAAAACCCCGAAGTCGAAAACTCTTTATTTGTTTTTGGGAGTTTTAATTCCTTATAAAAACTCCAATACGAATATTCAGGCACATGCCCTATATAATATCCTTGTGAGTAACGACTTCCCACCCATGGTTATGGTAGGACTTGAGTTCTGAATGAGGGGGCCAAGCTTTTGTTTTTTGCTATGGGAAACAAATGAAAAGCCAAGTTCTTACGATATAACCACCAGATGGCAGTGAACGTTATGAAGCAGGTAGAGGTACTCATGCTTCAGTTGGCATTGCAGCGCTGCACGTTGCCGATAAATCTGTCCCTTCTGACTCCTTGAATTTATGGCGAAATATTCAGGGACATTGTATGAAAAAATCAATGGGTACCTATGCTTCGATCAGGATTGCAGCATCGAACTTTGCTGATAACGCCTACCACGCCGTATTAAGTGAGTCTGAATAGTTAACAAAACTGCGTTTCCATAGTATCCTTCTGGAGCTGTATTATATTTTATACTTACTTACTCCAAATTCCCCGCATTTCACGGAACCCGAAGGTTCATTACTCACAAGCGTCCGCCACCTGTCCCTATCCTGGGCCAGCTCAATCCAGTCCATAAACCCACATCCCACCTCCTGGAGATCCGTCCTAATATTATCCACCCATCTACGCCTAGGTCTCCCCAGTGGTCTATTTCCCTCCGGTTTCCCCACCAAGACCCTATACACCCCCCTCTCCTCACCCATACACGCCACATGCCCAGTCCATCTCATCTTCTCGATTTTATCACCCGCACAATGTAATATATTTTATACTGATCTTTATTAGGAATATTCTGTAAACCATGATAAAAGACCGGGCCGTATTTAGTGAAAGTAAAGAAGAACATAAACAGCAAATCTCGTACACAAGTATTTTGAAGAGTAATTTTAATACCCGAATATGTTTCTACCATCAAGCTGTCATCATCAGGGAAGGCGTCCTTTATCAAACTGCTGCATAATTACATAGGCTAATACCTTCTGGTAATTCGTATAAGTAAAATTTATAAATTATACATAGGTTATATAAGGCGATTTCTTACACTTCTTGTACATTAAAACGTATAGGACGATATCATCAAGACACTCCGGGCCAGCTCGCTATTCATTCAGAAACCGCAGGGTCACAGTAATGGTTATGGACACCTTAAGGTAGTCGTATGTGGTCTTGTTCCGAGAGCGAAAAACATTGAAAGGAGTAATGAAAGATGTAAGTTTGTCACAACGGCGACTATGAAAAAGACTGCCTTCTGGAAAGTGACGCCCTGCAGTTTGATAGACAGATACCTCATGCCTTCATCTACCCTATTCTTTTCTATCCTTCTTCTACTCTGCAAAAGGAAGCAGCAGGCTCCAGCGAAAATTTGGTACACATCTACAAAATTACGCGTGGACTCGTCCTCGTAATTTTCAACAAAGAATACTTTCTGTAGTTGAAACATCGTCCTTGAACAACCAAGCAATCAGACTCCTTTCTCTTCCATGTGCTATTTTAAAAGTAGACCAAATGGGAGCAGGTAAATATAGCGCAACGCGTGGCTGCGATATCCAGGAGAGCACGCTTCGTGATGTTTCAAAACCTAGCGTTTATTCCATTATATCTGCAACTGTTCTGCATACCTCAGCCACCCTATTGTATCATACGAATTACAAACAATTCCGCAGAATCAAATATCATATTAATTGATAACAGAAATTTAACTTTTCTTCGATATATTTAAAGTTAAAGTTTAAAAATATTCAGGGTCAATGTTGTGGGCAAATTTTAAGACACAAATGAAAATTGGATTTTCTTCACAGAAACATTACTAAAGGAATAAGCAGCCACTGGGAAGACCATGTGACAGAAGACATACAAAAGACAGTACACAAGAGTGGGTACATCTACAAGAGAATTCTTACGAAAAGACAGAAAAGAATAGAAATCATAGTTACGAGTCATCATCAAACGGCATGGTCCAGTCAATAGCACTGCTACATAAGTGCTGGATTCAAGTCTTAGCAGGTAGACAAGCCATCCTGAGGAATTTGGTTTTCTTGTTCAGTCACTCCAGGCAAGTGGAAGGCCAAGATAGTACCTCAAATTAGGTCACGACCACTTCTTTCCACATCTGCTTAAAATCATTATGGACTAATCCGGCCTCCTATTCAGTGTGTACCGAAGTTTTTTCCCGGTGGTAAAGTGGTCGGGGCGTGATGCTGCCCACTGTATTAAGGTTAAGAATGAGTGCAGCTATGCTGCTACTCCTCTACATGACTTAATGTCGCGGACAAAGATATCTTTGCCTTTGCCTACTAATTCACCATCATCTTACATTCCCACATAATCTGAACAATTAAAAATACTCACAGATACACCCCCTGGCACGTTTAGCTTTCGATTTATTTTTCGTTTGAAAAAATCCTTTCAACCAATGACTATTTGATGCCGGCTAAAAACTGGGTCGCCTACCCAGAATCTCTAAGAATTCAAACCTGGAAGCAGCCAGGATTTATAAACACACATACACAAGTATACAGAAACATATGCATACACATACGTATGCAGAGTGTGCGTAAATTTGGGCCTATGTAGGCCTTCAAAAGCACACAGACAAAAAAGTCACTTAAAATTTCGACTATTGCGTATGCAATTAGTCTTGAATGCTATTTCGCATACAGAAGATTTTCCAACGGTTTGAGGCATTTATCCCGAAATCATTCCATTACACCTGTACAAAGATTTGATTTGTGTAGATACTGTGAATAGTACGTACAATATGAAAGCTAAGGGTTGAATCAGGTAGAGTAGAGCAATAAAATCTAGGGTTTCCATTAAATAGTCAATTTTATGGCAGTGTGAGGGAGGTCAATCTCTGTTACAGGCTGCAAATAAGAGCACGTGACTGCCGGCCACGAGATGCTAAAAACGACGCTCGTTTTCCCAGTGAGACTCACCGTGCCAGATCAGACAGGGAGAGCGCTTCAAAACTTCGCCTGGCCTCAAGCACACCAGAGAGTTCCGCGAATGAAGCAGCACATCTTAGGACATCCAATGTAAGTACCTTATTTCATACATTCGTATATTCTAACTTTCAGTATAGATCCGTTACTATAGTGGAGTTGGACGACCTAGTTCCGAGGTCGGCAAAGGACAGAATTTCTTTCTTCACAAGCACTGTGTCAAGACCGCACTCAGTGGGTACTCGGGGAGGCGATTGGGATCTATTTAACTAACTCCATGGAGCAGAGTCCTTCCTGAGAAGCTAACACGTGCTCAGTCAGTCAAAAAATGCCCTGCATTTTATGAAAACCGAAGGTTCATGACCGCATTCACAAGATCACACCACCTGTCCCTATCCTGAGCCACATCAATCCAGTCCATGCTCCCCGATCTGATTTCTTGAAGATTTATTTTAATATCATTCTCCAAGAAACCAACTAGATGTCACTTAGTATTATATTTATTTCTCCTTTGTAAGTTGCTCAACATGTTTCGGGCCACCTTGTGCCCATCCTCAGGAGCTGACGATTAGTGGTATTTTTGCCGCGTGTGGTGTAGTGCCGTGGCTGTGTAGGCAGTCAGATCCGGTTGGCTGGTTGTGTGTCCATTGGGGAGTACGTAGCACAACTATGTATTCCCCAATGGACACACAACCACCCAATCGGATCTGACTGCCTACACAGCCACGGCACTACACCACACGTGGCAAAAATACCATTAAGTTGCCAGCTCCTGAGGATTAGCACAAGGTGGCCCGAAACATGTAGAGCAACTTATAAAGGAGAAATAAATATAATACTAAGTGACATCTAGCTGGTTTCTTATTCCACATTAAA
>Ga0123355_10004144_pt1 | contig 21029 bp, 12 predicted proteins | sample TergutEmb28metaG_3_FD_89872 | JGI IMG/M metagenome (GOLD analysis project Ga0123355, IMG submission 89872) | Embiratermes neotenicus P1 segment gut microbial communities from Petit-Saut dam, French Guiana - Emb289 P1 | ecosystem: Host-associated > Arthropoda: Insects > Digestive system > Gut ...
AAGTTTTAGGGGGAAAAAATTTGAGGGTTTTTATTTGTTTACACTCCCCGGGATCAAAAGAATTTTTTTTTTTTTTTTTTTTAATGCCACCACATGTCCTTGTGGACACTTCGCGGTCCTCCCTCCTGGGCATGGCAGGAGTGTAACCGACTTCTGAGGTTGGGACGCCCATAAGGCGCAGTTACGTTGTCCCGATGATATGAGTGGTGTAGTGCCAGGAGGGCCCTTAAACCTAAATTCTACCAGCCTACCCAGACCATGGTCACCGCGAGAATCCTCCCCTTGAGGGAAAATTCCCACGGCAGAGCCGGGAATCGAACCCGGGACCTCATGATTAGTAGTCAGAGACTGACCACTAGACCACGAGGCTGGTCCCGGAGTACAAGAGTGCAAAGAGGCAAAGGAATGTAAATAAAATGGAAATATTACAAAACCGTACTAAAATATAAAAAAAACGCAAAAAAAACATCCCGGCAGAACAGATATTGTCAGAGAAAATAAGAACAAAGAACGACTTGCACTACAGACAGCAGGAAAGGAAACCAAATACCACAACAATATGTACTCGAATACGCTAAACAAAAATACCGCACAAAACTGCAAAAACAAAAACATTCGACCCCAACTATACTGCCTACCGCCATTTTTGACAGACATTTCCTAATGATAACAAATACAGGTGGAAAGATGTTGTAATAATAAGTAAATGTACAAAAAATGAAGATGATTGCTGTCAGGACTGAAGAAAACTTAGCACTGTCAATGGAAACCGATTATAAAACGGGGGGGTGTCAATGTTGTAGACAAAAATAGATGAGATATTTATACTTAAAATCAGATAAAGTTTTCGTCCTGACGCCCTCATGTAATATTTGGAATCTACAGCAATGAAGTAGACTATAATTGTAAAAATAAAAGAAACCCTCCGCTAATGCCTGTGACACAAACTCTGCGTCTTGAATCATATATGGAACTCAAAAAACAAATTACCTGATACTAATTAGTTTTCCACAACGGTTGGTTTTAATTAATTACTTCTTCCGCGCAGGAAATTCCTTAGGAACAACAGTTTATTGTTCACCCAAAGCACTTAAGCATTTTCAATCGCTTTCGTAAAATTAATCATGATCCCGCCTTTCCGCTTGAAGACGTTTCGGTATCATGGTAGATGTTATCGCGAAGGGAACACTGCGATATAGGAAAGAGCGCGAGGGAAGAATAGTTGTTCTACCTGTAATTTCACCAACTTCAAATCAACACAAAAGAGGTTAGCAAGGTACTTTTCTTTCTTGGTTCATTTAATAATGCTCTCTCAAATACTCACCTACCAGCAACATGCACATTACGATTTCGATGTAGAATGTGTCAAATGTCCGGATGAAGCGAGAGAACCTGCAAGACAGTCACTGTACGTATAACGCAACATTGAAGCGCTTTCGTGCAACTATTTTTCTCTTCAACATTTTCTGAAACATTTCTCATTCTACGAAGAACTGGGCAAGATATTATCATAAATGTATATTGTTCTTTGTATCAAGTATCTGTTATTCTTGTTAAATTTTAATGAAACTTGAATTTTCTGGAAAGATTTTGGAAAAATACTCAAATGTAAAATTTCATGAAAATCCGTTCAGTGGGAGCTTGCTGGCGGGCGGGTGGGTGGGATGGAGGGTGGGCGGGCGGGTGGGTTGGGATGGTGGGCGGGTGGGCGGCCGGGCGGCCTGGCGGACGGACGGACGGAAGAAGAGAGGGAAGGACAGGCAGACATGACAAGCAAATAGTCGCTCTTCACAATTTTGCGAAGGCCGCTAAAAGCGTAAAGTTAGCTGTCGAAGACAGACATAAACCTAGAAGAAGAGCTAGATGAGTTTTGACGTAGTATAGTAGTGTCCGATTCGTCAAGCGCCCAAAATGTCAGCGGTTGTCACGTGTGAGATCCTCGCGGCTGTCAGCAGCCACATAAAGTCATATGGAGATCTCACATTATGAACGCTTCTGACTACTACAACTCACATAACTCCTATTTCGACATTATTATACGTTATCTTTACAGCGTAATGTGAACTATGAGGGTAATAAAGTTGTGAAATGTGTGCATGTGGGGCGTGGTTACAGTTGATCAATATTTCAACGTATCTGTGCCCTTCTAACTTAAAGTCAAATTCCCATGCGCCGGTTTTTCCGTTGTTACCATTCAGTTTCTTTTCTGAGTGACTTCCCATTCATGTAAAGACTTAGAGGTACATCGATATAAGGCAGTGGCCTATCAGCGACAGTTTCCAATAGTTACGAAAAGGTTTCGAAGATAGAAGCTCTCGACATATAGAAAAATGTTTATACGAGTGTTTCCAAAATCTTTTAAAAATATTATTTGAGTGACTAAGGTTTATTGCAACATTAAATAAAGATGAAAACACATTGGAAACCGCAGACATGATTGAGAATTGGTGTTTTATGGAGTATGAAAGCTTCAGTGAAATATTAAATAGTGAGAGTAAGAAGGTGGCAATTCTTGATGTAATTGACAATTGGCGATTCATGTCGATAATTAAACTGAACTACACATCATTTTGTTCTATTTAATCAAAATGTTGTAGCTGACTGAACATTTTATTCCATTGTTTCCGAATTCTTTTGGGGAATATTATTGAGCAAGTGAGCAGCATTGCAATATTAAATACTGCGCCAGCAAGTTGGAAATATTCTTTGAGGCTGACAGTTGGCCTTTTACACTGGCAATACACCGTCCCATACGCCTTTATTCTGTTGAATCGGATTGTATTTGAGTTCAGAAACGAAATTTGTTGTTAAATGCACAGTTGCATGCATGTAAACTAATTGTTCTCACAACTATGCTCCAAACGCAATAATTACTTTCACAACCACAATACATTTCCGTTGAAATTTCAATGGGCTTTTTGCGAGTAATTACAAAACTGTCAAGCTAAAGTAACATGACAGGCAAAGTAGGCCTACGTAAAACGTAACATCTGGCGCGTTCGCGTAACCACTTTTGCAGTGGACATAAAATAATTCGTGTTTATGTCCTGGTAAAAAAGAATTAATTAATTAATTAATTTACATACATTAATTACCCTCGACCATGTAGCCTTGTACTACTGTAAATCATATTTAATAGTTCAGTTAACTTACAAATAAAATTAGCATGAAATCGAATTTTGTTAATTATATGTGCCAGTTTTTAAAAGAAATCATATTCCAATTCCAACTCTCTTCACACATTAAAAATAAGCGATACAGTGAAACAACAGAATGTTCGTTTGCTCATGGGCTTTCTTCTACGTATAATTTGGCTAAACAGATCGTAATCACGCTTAAGTCGCTGCGCAGTTTCTCAGTCTTGCAGTAAATCATTTTACGAGATCAGACGGAATCAATCAACCAAAAGCGAAAAGCATTAAATGTTGGGAGTGTTTGTATTCTTGCCTTAGTTACCCGGCATTGAAACCGCGTGTTCTATTTTCCGTATTACATTGTCATCTGTGGTCTGTCCGTCTAGACACTTTCATATTATTTCGTAAAAGACATGATTTTCGGGAAAGAGCAAAAACGTGTTTCGATTTTCTCTACAAGTTTGTCTCAGAAAGATTAAGCGAGATAAATATCATAAAAGTACCTAGGTCGTCATATAAACTTTTCATGTCAGATTTCAATCAAAATCAGCTTTTTTCGGCAGATTTTCTAAAAATTATCAAATATTAAATTTCATGAAGATATGTCCGGTGGTAGCAGAGCTGTTCCATGCGGACAGAAAGACAGACAGACGAGCAGAAACACATGACGGAGTTATCGGTCGCTCTTGGCAGTTTTTAAAACGCGCCTAAGAATGTCTTCTGGCTTTATAAGCACCTGACATGTGTCATAAGACGGTGTTAAAATGAGACATATTGCTTAACTGTGAAAGTTCAAATGTTAAAATTATTATTATTATTATTATTATTATTATTAAGCACGTGTTAAATTGAGTGGAAACACCCTATGATGATGACGGATGCCTGAAATCTTACATATGCTGCAGTCGTCATCGGCAAAGATGTCGTGCAGCATGCCCTGGATCCAAAAGCTATTGCACCCTTTATCACAAAATTTAAGTTCCATAGAATGTGGGCCACATTTAAAGGTGACCTAGATCGTAAACGTCTGGGGCAGACTTGTCACGCAATATATCAGGGTGCGCAAGGAAACTCCTGCCTCTCTGGATTCGTGCGGTAATGACATCCTCTACCTTCATGAATCCGAAAAAGAACCGTCATACATGTACAGACGTTCTTGTTTTCCTGTATACAAGTGAATTCGTCATGCCTGCAAAACAACTGAAAGTAGAAGAGTGCGAATGTCCCTGGCTCTAGAAGGCTCAGAATTCAAGATTAAAATCTAATGTCACTCCTCTAGCTGTGTAAATAAACGACATACTACAAGAAATACTTGCATGTAGAAAGATCGAAATATTAAGAAAATGACATATTTGTGCCTTTCATGCGCTTGAGACTAACTGAGATGTGGAGATGGTTATGAAGAATGTGTATGTGAAACAGCGCCAGTGAAGGAACATACGTTGGGTTAAACACACTTAGGAACTACCCGTAGCCGTAATCCTAAGCCAGACGATCAGGCCAACGCAATCGAAGCCACGCATAGGGATTAGTATCCGTCTATAGAAATACGCTACAAATAACCGACACTTATTCAGTCTAACGCAACACAGGTTTATTTTGATTCCAACTGTGCTTTTAAATTAGTGCTACATGTTTCGGCCTATATTTAGGTCATTATTAAGCACGTCAGTACAAAAATCGTGGGAAGGTGTAATAAAATCTATGGGGCTCTTTGTTTACAGTCACTATTTTTTATAATGTTACAACATAGAATATAAAATACAGACGTGTAAGACCTAAATAAATTTTTAAAATGTTTCCAAAAATACTTTTATTAGATTCAGGTCCTCGTGTGTTTTATTGAACGTTCTTACGAAGTGTCACAGAACTTTCACTACAACCAACGAGGACATTTGTACTTTATATTTTATGTTCCAATATTATGAAAGTAATGACTGTAAACAAGGGGCACCTTAGGTTTCATTACATATTCTTTTTAAAATCTGTGTATTGATATGCCTGAGGATGGCCTAGATACTGGCCGAAACATGTAGCAGACATGTGAAGGCATAATTTGCACCAAAACAAACCTGTATTGTTTTGAACTTAACAAGTGTAGTTTACTTAGTAATAAACATAACGGGATAGTTTCCATAAAGATTGCAGGCTATAAACGTTTGTTAATCATTTGACACTGCTTAACAGTTACTTCGTGAATCACAGAAAGCGCTGTTATTATCAACTGCAAAGACCAGTCACTTAAGCTTTTGGCGCCGGAATTATTTTTTTAAATTTTAGCACACTCTGTATATAAAATGTGAATAAAACAGGAACCAAATGCGCTATAATTATGAAAGAAACTGCATTTTGAAGAGAAAAAACGGAGAGTCTATACCACGTTTAAAATATTCAGTACCTGTATTTGTTGAATAAATATATAAAATGTAACTTTTAGAGGTTAGCGGTGCGGTACGACCACTATAGTTGTGTTAGGCGTCAAAGGGTTAATGAAGTTTAGGAAAACCACGCTGATATGCGTGTTTTCAGGTTTACGTCGCTATGCAGATGCAATATGCAGTCATCCGCGATATTAGGCAGAGTACAGTGGGGCTTCCTTACCGATATTTCGGGACAACATATCCGTCTCGATATGTCGGTAAAGAATTGCCACTCTATGCTCCCTAAGGTCGTAGAAGAGTGCAGATCGCACGCTGTTTATTCTATGCTCCTACAAAATACATGCATATACATTTATTATACAAGCAAAATACTGAAATATTAATGTCAGAAAAGCTAATAGAATATCATTTAATTTGAAGAAAATATATCTAAAATGTTTATAAAAAGGCAAACCTCAAAAGATGTTTAGTTGTCGTTTATGTTTCAAAAATAAACCGCATATATTTCAGTAATAATTCAGATCATCTTCAGTAGGTACCTCCTGGTCGAAACGGACCTTCCTGGAGGTAAATGTAAAATGGACGGTAAATATTGTTTTACGGTTGATTGACATATGCGTTACGTGTAAACACAGTGGTACGGAAATCGTTGTTAAAATGTTTACTCACACAGCATTCGAAATACGTCCTCAACAAAACTGTAGCTCACCGCACACCATCCGTAGACGCACTTAACACCAAACGTAGAAACGGGCACTTTTATGATCAAGGCAATTTCAGACGTTCCATTCATCCTTTTTAAAGGCGAACTCTTTATTGGGACAATCGCGAGAAGGAAAATTTGCTAAGAAGTGCATGGCCTCTTGATAAGTATGCAAATGTCCTGTTCAATGAATCAGGTTCTACTTCCTCTCTCTTGAAAACTTCCACATTTCCATTTACACTGGTATCAGAACTTGTGTTCCTTTTCGGAAGCACGAGTGTCGGAAAATACAAAATGTTCTAATTGCTTGAAATGTTTCCGTGCAATAGCGAAAAGAGAAATTAAGTGGAACTTTATACAGAGATGAATTAATTTCTGCGAAGATTGTAGAGCTGTACTAGGAAAACATTTTAAAAAATGTGCAAAATATATAGTTGGTTACTCGACTGCAAAAAATGAAGGATGATGCCAGTATTCTGAGTTACAACTCCTTGCGGAGGAGTCTACATAAATTCCATGTCCTCTTTCGAAAAATAACAGCCATTTTCCAACAGGACTATGGGGGGTTACAACTACGAAAACCGTGAGATGAGTTTGGGCAATTTGCCAATATTTCGAGGTGCAAAACAAATCCACGTTTAGACCTCTCACTCCGCCATCAGACGTGTTTCTTACAGTGACCATACGCAAACGTGCACTTTATAAAACTCAGGAATGTCTTCTGGTTTGGGTTCTTTAACTTCCTCTTCTGGCGAAAGCATGTTCCTGCTCCCCTATTTCAGAGTCGCTTTGAGATCCACTATTATACAAACAGCAAAACGTCTCCAACATATACAAAATACGCACTTACCTGTAAATGGGGGTGTTGCTGCTATCTTTGTACCAGATCACAAGGGTCACTTTGTCAGCGGGGTCTGTTGTCTGAAGGTTACATGGCAGTCTGGCAACACCAGTTAACACAGCTGTAGTTTCCACTGACGCCACTGAAAAAGAGACGGAGTGAAAGTCGCTAATGACGTCTACAATAGAAATATGGAATTTTTTTTCATCCTTAAATCAATATTAATTCTACACACAAGGTAACTCCTAGGACATACATTTAATTTACTGCGGCTCACACTCGACACCCTTTGTCTTCATCTCTGTTGATTAAATTGTACTACAGTCATATTCACATTAAGCGTGTCTTTGAATGAAACAGTAAATTATGCAGAAACTTTTGCCCCAGACAAACCATATAACTTCCTCCAAAACAGAAGTTTAACCTGTACATAAGTATTAAGCACAGATGGTGTAACACTTGATGGGGAGGGGGTTTGAAATAAATTTTCACGTATTTTAGGCGAGTCTGCTAAACAAGCATCGACTAATAGTTCATCACGTCTGTCCGGCAGTCCGTCCCTCTGTCCTCATGAAACGACCCGACTCTTAACGAAAAGAATTTTATGATATTTCTTATTTTGGATTTTGACAAAAATTTGGCGACAACTTCCGATTCCGATTAGTAGTGGACAGAAATAGCACACGGTTTGCATGAATACCTGAGAACATAGGCGCGAGTGGTCTTCATAATGCAGGAATACTGTGTTCCCTGTGGTGTAACATCTAAGGCTTAAGAAACAACTGGAAAACTAATCTTGCGTTTTACGAGACAACAAGAAATAGAAAGCCTTGCCCTTAAGAGATAAGTACAGGAAACAAGATGTTTACCCTTTTACGGGCGAATAAAAAAGAGAAAGAGTTCGAAGTGAAGGCGGTAAGCATCCTGCACGAAATAGAGAAGAGCCAGATAGGACACAGGAACATTCAAATATCTCAATATATAAACCCACACGACACAGAGAAAAGTAGCGACTGCGTTTATATTGCGCTCACAGAGTATGTAAACAGAAGGAGTAGGAGTGATAAGAGGAACAACAGCAGAGCGAACGCGCCAGGTGCGATGCCTTGTGGGAGTTTCAGAACTTAGTCTTGCAAATTGGGGGTAGGGGCGGTGAAATGGTAAGTTGTCAGCTTCACGCTTCGGTAGCTTTTTTCCAGAGGAGTGTATTGTATAAACTGGAGAGGTGGGTGTACGTACTCACGCGTAAAAATACGACAAAAATAGAATTATCTTGTCGTTCCAGGATAAAAAGCGCTGTTTCCCATCATTTAGCTGGCCATGTTAATCGCATCGAACTCACAAAACCTTTTTTTCCGTAAATAAAAGCAAAATTATAGTACTGAAATTAAGTTAATCTTACACCGTCTCAATAACTGAAACACGACCTACTCCAGCGCCTCATAAAGAAATAAAGTGTCTTAAGTTCCTAAAATCTAATGTGTTTCTCCAAAATTTTAACTTGCTCTCTCCGACCTACCTAATCAAAACAATTTATATTACTGACTCTTCGAAGTAAAAACCAAAATATTAAAACTTAAATCAAGTTACAAATACGTTACCTTTTAGTTTTGGTCAAGATAAGGAGGATACATTCTGCAAGAAATAATATACCGTAGCTCAACATTGCTCATTTTTGTATGGCAACCTTCCAGAAATTTAGCCCGTTTAATTTTCGGAAACACAATTTCCAGGTACAAGAATGTGCGCCCTCCCGCACACCTTCCGTCACCTTCTTGTTTAGAGACCACAGGATAATTCTGACATGTGTGAAGTGAATAATTAATAATTACTACAGATATAATACGAGTACAAAACATAAACCATACCAGTGGTAGCTAGATTTATCACTTATCGATATTTCATGCAAACATGAGAATATCAAAAATGATAAAATTGTAAACTAAATATTTGTATCGTAAATCTAATATATATGTACGCACCTCGCTCTTTTCTTTATTAATTTGATGTGTGGAGAAACTTACTAAAAGGAGTACAAAAAACGCAGGCAAAGGATATGATATTCAGTCTTTAGGAATCTAATTGGCAGCGCAAACGAATATGTCAAACACTTTGAGGTTAAGGTACTACAATAAGAGAAAGTCACATCATATCGAAAAAGATGTCAAACAGAATGCGAGTTTTGACGACTTCGCATCGCTGTAACTGAGGCTCTGTTCATATGGTATAAGACACTACGTTGACGGATAATAGGATCAGGTGTCTCCGTCTTCAGAGATCAGTGATAAAAAAGGTAAAGTGATCCCGTTACAGGCCCGATGTGGCCCAGAGGGTGGGTAGAGGTTTAGCTCTACTCTTCTATGACCGCGGCACTAGTAGGGGGTGAGTGGTCAGCAGCACACCCCGGCCGCATTTTAGGCCCGGGAAAGACCCTGTACCCATTTTACAGCAAGTTAAGTGGGCCCCAGGGCCGGTCTGGACGGATTGAAAATCTCGTCCCCACCGAGATTCGGTCCCGGACCTTTCAGGCCGTAGTCAGTCGCTATACCGACTGAGCTACCGGCCCACTCACAGTTCAGCAATTCCTGGAAAAAATCATCAGTTCTTTCCTTCGAAACGTCAAGATCTGATTACCCCTGACGCCGCGTCTTACCGGAGAGGAGCGGAATTCTCGGTACACATTATTACCATAACTTGGTCGGTGTTTCATAATGTGACGTAATACTCTATGTGATAAGCTCTTTGTTACAAATTTAACTTCATTCAAATTCTAAATTGCAGTGAAACTATCAATTTCGGTGTACAAATCCAATATGACATTTGATTAAAGCTTACGCAGTTATTTTTAATCTGTGTACAGGCCCGGAAAAACCCTGAAGGTCGCAGTAGGTTAAGGCTCCCAGACTTCAAGACAATCGGCACATAAAAGTAGTAAAGTTGTCAGCCCTACGCATCGGACGCCTTTACCTCTCAGGAAATATTCTTGGCGCTCATTTCAATAAGAAACTGTGTAGACTCCAAGGCCACAGTGCGGCCGGAAAGATTATGTCAATGAAAAATTCCAATGACACCATTGGAAATTGAACCCGCGACTTTCCGGCTTGTAGCGCGCGCTCGCCTTACAGACCATCAGAAATGTACGGCCCTACGGTCTTACTTGTACTCATCAGGGCCAGTCAATTATGGAGATGTTTTAAAGTAAAACTGAATTAAACTGTATACTTCCTCCCGGTTTCTGTAGATGGCCAGATGTTCTGCTGGACGTCTTCAATCAATAAGACGAAATGAGTTTCTCTACAACATTGGTTCTGTTCCGAGCTCTAACAGGCAGGTCGAAGAGCTACGCATTTCAGTAACCAATTATTTAAGTTTCCGAATACAAAGAGGAAAGTGAAAGTGGAATCCTGATTGGCTAAACGTCATGATTTAGAAACTACATCTTAGTCAGTCCGGTCACTACATTTACATTTTGCATTCGTCTGAAGTTTCTTTTGTCCATATTTTTCAGTCTAAATTCAGTTTGATGGAGTCTTTTTATCTAAACATTTCCAGTGTTTGAATAAGTGCAAAAATTCTTATTATATTAAATGCATTTAGATAATAAGAAAATTGTCAGAATCTTAGGGAGTTGGTTAAGACATTTTATGGCGCAAAGCACCTGGATGGCCAGGGTCTCCTTATTATCGAGGCTTCGAGATCACACTCAGAAACATGATGGTCGGTAGGACTCCCCTGGACGAACCATCAGCCCGACGCAGAGACCTCTACCTGACAGCAAAAAACACTTACAAAAGGAGAGATACATCCATGCTCCTGGTAGGATTCGAACCTATAATCCCAGCAAGCGAGCGGCGGCAAACTCACACATTAGACCGCGCGGCCAATGGAATCGCCTGGTTGAAATGTTACACAGAACAAAAAGGAAGAGAAACTAAGTAAAATGACGACGACGACAACAACAAAAACAACAACAACAGCAACAAATACTACTACTACTACTACTACTACTACTAATAATAATAATAATAATAATAATAATAATGTAATACAAATTGCCTCGGTCCTAAAACCTAACTTCTAGTCCTTTTGTTTTTGGAACGGACTTTTATAACTCTGACTTAATTTAATGTGGTTTTCCTCATTCTCTTCATGTTAACACCTCAAATTACCGTTCGCATCCTTTTCAATTTATTATTTACTAATATCGTACCACTCTAACATTTCAAAAGCCCGGTTTGATACACCAAAGTAAAACAATAGTAATAGGAGCAAGCAGAGGAACAAAAAGTTCAGATATATGATCAGCTGCATTTGCACCTCTCAGACAGGTCGGTATTTTTAAACACTGCAAAAACGGAATGCTTATCTCATCCGAAATTTAAAATTTGACACTTTGTTAAATATTTCTTATAGTTTTCTGTATGTAGTTCTTTATAATACGTTCTAGGTACTATCATTTCTACCATTTCCACCACCACCACCACCACAACAACAACAATAACTACTACTACTACTACTACTACTACTACCACCACCACCACCACCATCACGACCGTCGCCGCTGCCACACCACAAATATTACTGCTAACACTAACAGTACAGTACTGAATTCCAAAGCCCCAACAATTCCTACATAACGTTTGAGCAGCAGCATAATTAAATGAATAAATTACACACTGGTGGCTCAACTGCCTGGGTACAAATATTATTTTATTTCTCTCGTACCGTGTGGTACTCAACCATATGAAACGCACTACAGCAAGCCAGCAAACAGGCAAGTAAACAAAAAAAAAAAGCAAGAAAGCACACAATTAGCTGTTTTGTTCATAATTCTGAAACTCACACTTGTATAATAATAATAATAATAATAATAATGATAATAATAATAATGTGTAAGCGTATAATTTGAATAAGAAACTCATTACATGCGCGGCATGTAGCATATCGTGTAGTGACATCTATCAAACAAATGTCGCTCTTCCTCTCAGGCCTCCATAATTTGGAAAATGGAGAGTAGAAGATAAAAGTCAATGAAGACAAAAGAAAATTCTGGTACTGCGCGGCAAAGGTATGTTTTTCTGTAAGTCAGAGAGGCCTTTACTTCCATCATGAACATATCTGACGGTTTAATCAGAACGGTCCAATTTCTACATTCCTTGGGTCAACGAAACCGATTCGCTCGTTCCGAAACCTTCAAACGACCAAATTCTAAGCAAACACTGACGATGCTACAAAAACTGAAGTCCTCTTTACATTGCGTTCAAGAGTAACAAGAGGATTTTATCTCTGAATAAGGCTCTTTAAGAAGAGAGGAGAATGAAAAATGGAAAGCCACTCAGAAAAAAAAATGTTCAAGTACATTATACATGTAAGTTTACGTAACAAAATACAAGATCTTTAGAATACGTTTCAATGTGAAAAACGCTTGGTTATCATATTGCGTTATTATATACCTTACTGTAAATTCCCTATAGTTACACATGTGTAGGATGCGTTGCCCGGTCAGAATTGTCTGAACAAGGGGAGTGTTTTATATGCATTGCTTTTAAAACTTGATTTAGTTTAGAGGCTTTGGAAAGTCCAAGAACAAAAGCATTGAAACTGAAACTGGTGCAATGGATCCGGTCTATGCAGATTATATTAATCATTTGGCCTTACCATGACTACTACAAGCACGCAAAAGCTTTGTTAATCGCGAGTAAAGAAAGCAAATATAAAAAAATAAAGTATTTTTCATATCTAACAACTAGAATGCATGAAAATATCATAGTAGAAAAAGACGGGCAATGCACGCGTAACGTAACAATGAGGCGGGTTCGTGCGACAATTGTTGCAGTGGAAAATCAATACGTAATACATATTCTGAGCGTGTATCTGTAGCCTTAAATACCCAGCATGCAATGCGCATGCGCCATATTGTCATCTGTGGCCTGTCCGGTTTTACGATATATTTCCATCTTATCTCATAAACAGCACGATTTTCGAAAACAAAAGTTATTGAACAAAAAATGTGTGTTGTGATGTTTTCTGCAAAATTGTCTAAACATTTCTCATTCTTAGAAGAACTGAGCGAGACATGATCACAAATGCATATTGGTCGTCATGTGAAGTACCGTTATTATTGTCAGATTTTAATTAAACTTGAATTTTGTCCACAGATTTTCTAAAAATAGCCATATATCTTATTTTTTTAAATCCGTCCAAATGGATCCTGATTGCTCCATGCGGACGGACGTACATACGGACAGATATGACGATGCTAATACGAGTCGCTTTTCCTAATTTCTCGAAGGCGTATAAATTTGGTGATAAATACTGTCAAATCACAGCAGATTTAAAATATCCGCTAAAAACACCAGCAAATCTCTACTGTATGCGTGAAGACATTAAGAGCATATTAAATTAGGGGAATTTTTGCTACAGTACTCTTCACTTAGGAATGTAACTTTCCTCTGCTATCTAACAAATTAAAAATTAAAATAAGTTAAACAAAATTTGTAATTTTGCCTCTTGCCCTTGTGGATGTACAGCTTGTTCAGTCAGCTTAAGCAAGCAGTACTGACTGAAGGAGTTTGAGAACAGTGTGCTGAGAAACGTACTTGGACCTTAACGCGAGGTAGCATTCAGGGAATGAAGCAGTTGTTATGAGGATGACTCAAAAAAATAAAAATGAGAGAGGCGTAAATGTGGTACTTATGGAAGAGAAGGGAAATACCTACGGGGTTTTCGCCGGAAATTTTGAAGGAAAGAGGCAAAAAAACTTACGACTAGAAAGGATTACAATACGTGCGATTCAGGAAGTGGCCAAACAGACGCACCTTGGAAAAATGGTAATGAATATTATGTCCCTAAGATATGGGTACCTCCTTGACAAGCTGAACAAATTTTGGCTTCTCAAGAGGGACTTCCGATGCATGGAGATGCATACATCGTACTTACCGTCCGATAGAAAAAGATTCTCACCTTGCAGTCATGTCGTGTGGGTGGCTGTACAAGTAAATTAAGGGGATTTATAATAAATTTATAATAAAGTAGCAATATATGGAATGATGAAGAAAAGAGAAGTCGATTTGGAGGGTTAAAGAAAATCAAGACAACACATTAGCCGCTCTTGTAGCCATTCGCGGAATACTAAAAGCGCAGATGTTACAAAATAACTGCAGGCGTTCTTGTAGAATTGTAACATTCAGTAAATACGGAAATTTGTATGAAGAAGTAGTGTATACGATCTAAGTGCCTTAATCCATGATATTTCTAACAAAAATAATAAACTCGATAATTTAAGTGATCATTTTGGCGATTTTTGTTAACTACCTCACGTAAAGTCGCTTAATCAACGGCATACATTACATACTCGAGTAATAGGAACACATACTTTACAGAGTGTGTAAAAAATAAGTATAGTGAAGCAGTCGCAGTTTATTGTAAGGTTTTGACACCAGAATTAGTGCACGGACTGAGAATATCATAGAAAACTCTTCGTTGTGTGACAAAGTCTTCTCGGACAAAGAGCGACTTCAGTGTGTGATCTATTTTCACGAGGAAGGTCTGTGAAAATTTGGACATCAACTTCAAATTAAATGGCTTCTTACTGAGAAATTGTATTAATTAGTTCGCCATGGACATTTCAAGTCACACTTTTAAAACAGCCAATTTCGGCACGATGTATGAAACAGTAGGTTTTCCCAATGTACGAATGAAGCTGTGCCTCTTTTATCAAAAAATTTAAGAACGCAAGTCTTCTAATTCCTCTAAGCCTAATGTCAAACTAATTTGACAGTGGAACCTCTCAGTCTCCTTCTGTCTGTCTCTGTCTCTGCCCCCCCCCCCTCTCTCTCTATCCCTGCACTAGCTGTACGATCCATGCAGGACCTTCAGGATCAATTTCCAAGCCTATCTATCCCTAGCTGTTTTTCTCCATCGTCCAATCATATCTTTCTTGGCTTTCCAACGGACCTTTCTCCTTCTGGGATATTCTTAAACACAATCTTCACAGTTCTTTCTTCTGGCATTCTACCCGCATGTCGTAAACACCATAATCTCCCTTTTCTAATTTCTGAGGTATCTCTTTCTCCATACAGATCCATTAACATTTGATTGATGCGGATCCTCCATACGTCATTTTGAGAACGGAGTCGGTGCCACATAATTCACAAATTGTGAACTCTTTTTTCCCCTTACGTCATTGCTATGCAACACTGGTCTGATATGTGGTGCTATTACATTACTTCCTGTGTAGGTATAGCCAACTTTGTAGAGACTATGAGCACTCAAGGTGGATCTAGTCAAGAGCAAATTAATATAACAGACACTGGACCTGAGAAAAGTTTGAATTTGTTGATAGAATAACACTAGCGTTTGTCATTATAATGAGAAGTCTACGAATTGCTGTTGTTGACTGTATACGAGAGTGTGCAAATCATGAGAATGGCTGATGTTAGGTTACACTGCTAATGGGTTAATGAAGACTTACGACATCATCCGCCTCCCTAGTGTATTGTACATGCAGATAAATGCTCGTTAGCTTAAATCTACAGCCACGCTACGCGTATCGCATTACCTAAATTATGTCAAGCTCCTCACGTTCAGTGTATTGTCACTTAACCTGATACTTACATGCTTTCTGTTTAAGTGCGCGTTTAAAACAGAGTTTTTTGACTCAACATTTCTGCAGCATGAATTATCAGCAACTACCGGCAACTACAAATAAGCGATAACTGCACTTTTCATGCCATCAGCGTTGTGTCGGAAGCTAAAATTCGCCAGCATTTGAGACACGAGAATAAATTATGAATTAGGATAGATGGTGTATCGAGGAAATTCCTAGAATTTTGAACTTTGTTATTCACTAAAGCTTCTTCATTTAACTTCCATTTTTTTGTTGTAATCTGGTGTTATTCTGTTTTTAATATAAAGCAGATAAAAGTAGGAAGTGTTCACCACATGATTTTAGGGGTTATGTGGTATTTATGCCGAAAAAAGGGACCAGTTCAAAAACTTATAAGTAAACGTGAAAATACATTTAAAATGAATCTGAAACATAAGGTTTACGGCATTCGTCGGATTCACAGCAGAGTTTACTAGTGGGCTCTTCTGAATAGAGAAACTAACTTTCAGAGTCGTTTAAAGATATGGAATTTCTGTCAGGATCGGTGATCATACATTCCTGAAAGGACTCTACTGCACGGAAGGATTATTGCTGCTCTTTTTGCTTTCGTTATAGCACTGGATGTTCTTCATCCTTCCCTATCACACTCTACAGTTCCATTTAATTTACTTTATTCGATAAGTTATACCGTATCATTCTTTAAAGTCAGTGTGTTTCAACGATACAAAATTGAACACAAAGCCAACAAAAATTTTGACACACATTCACGTAGGTACTCGAAAATGCCAGAATGGTACTGCCCTTGTACGAGACCGCAAGGGTGTCAAAATAACCTGGCTGCTGTAATAATGTATAGTGTCAAGTAATATAGGTAAACAAACTACACTTATTCAGTCAACACAACATAGTTTTAATTTCAGTTCAGTTAATCACTCTTAAATGTACGCTATACGTTTCGGCCTGTGCTTAGGCCATCCTTAGGCGTGTCAATAAAAATTGTAATAGGAAGACACATAAAAAATTTTAGCGGCTCCTTCCTAAGGTCAGGCTTTTAAAATGTTAAAATATAAAATACACAATAAAAATTTTACGATCTATACACTTTGAAAAGTGTATATGTGAAGATTTTTATTGTGTCGTAATAAGACGTCGTATTAAATTCTATACGACTTGGTGAAATTTAACTGACGCGGCATGGCCCAATGTAGCGCATTCTTTTACGAAATCCTTCTTTTGACTCAATTTGCAGATTTTATGCCAGGACAGCATTTATGTGGTGGCGGAGCGATATATCTGCAGACAGTCAGGGTGTTTGTTAATAGGAAAACAACGGGATGGCTTCCATAAAGATTACTAATATAGGTAGATAGTAATTTTGACATAAAGAAGTAAATTCGCAATAAATTAATAAATTAAAACAATAAGGATTAGAAAATATGTTGTTAATTAATTTTCCTAATGTTCAAAGCTTACTGAACTGCTGTATAATACACACATCGATTAACACATTTTTACTAAAGGAAGGCGCTTTGTGACTCCATAAATCTTCATGAAACACAAACACGAAGCTACTCAGTGGCGCATATGAACCCATTCGGTTAGGAATGCGCTCTGCCATTCGAAATATCATTTATAATGGATTATGCTCAGTCACAACTGGTTTCCACCTGCCATTGCCTAGTTACGACATTACAACTGTGCTCAACGTGACCACACGAAGGTGAAATATAGATAAAGACCTACTTGCGTGAATAATGGATGTACTTCTACTCAGCTGCAAGAAAAAAATCTGTAATTTAAGAGACCGGAATTTGATAACATGTTTGTCTTATTTGTTACGCTGTACGGTCAAGGACAATATTTTCTTTAGTCCAGCACTAGCAAATATGGATTCATAGTCGAAAGAACGTCTGACAAGATTTTCAATCTGTTCTTAACAGTAGAGTCTCCGTAGGTTAATTGGGGAAAGTCCGTACGGGCAACGAAGTAAAGAAAGCGATTGGGCTTGACAGAACAAACGAGTTACTCTATACCACACGAGTTGTGTGTGCTGAAATTTGATGCGGAAACCTGAAGTAAATATTCGGAAACATTAAGTGTCCCGGCACAAAATCGATGAGACGCATTGTGCTGATAACACTCTGTAATTTTATTCGGGAAATAACAGTCACAAATCCCAATTTGCCAATTATCTTGACTGTAGATTTTCATAGTTTTCTTCTCTCCTTGTGCCTAATGATGTCCCGAAACAGGCCACGATATATTTCTTCTCTCTCTCCACATTCGTGCCTCGTAACGTTCAGGAAGAGGCCACGATATATTTCTTCTCTTTTTCCAACTTTGTATCTCATAACTTTCCCAAACATTTCATGACAGCTTTCTTCTCTCTTTTTCCAACCTTGCGCCTCACAATGTACCGAAACAGGTCACGACAGATTTCTTCCATATCCTTATCTCATCCTGATCATCTATCCATTTCTTCGCCTTGGCTTCGTGTCCGAAACGTTCAAAGAGCCTCACTGAACAACCTGATAATTGAAACAGTAGTACACTTTTCCACTGTCATTAAGAACTGAATTGGTGGATACACAGCAGTAAGAGTAACTAATGCCATTGTAATTATTTAACATTACAACTTCATGACTGGGAACCGAATATGATGCAGATGATTTTCTCGGATATTTTATTTCACTGTCGTTGATTCGAAGAGACAGGCCAGCACATGCTCCATGAACCTGACAGTCAATCCAACGTTACGAATGCCGTTTGCTGCAGCAGGCACAAGAGTCCCTAGGCTTTAAATTATTTCTGATCCTTTGAGTTACACAGGCGAATCAGCGTTCAGCCGCAGAGTACAAGCTTAGTTTATTGGGTCACATGAAGTAACTCTGCCACACAGGCAACACAGAATTAGGATAACAGATCACGCTACAAGAGTGGGAACATTAACCGAAATTATTTACTATCGGGTTACCTACACGTCAGCAATGCAATCCAGGTCAGAAATAACTTTATGGTGATGGTAAATTTCATAAGAGCATTTATAGCACCAAAGACAGGAATTACTCCATAATCCAGATTTCAGCTTTCATCCATGCATACGTTATTAAAGTACTATAGGCCTATAATTAGTATTCCATTTGTTAATTATACTATACATTAACACCTCTTTCGGTGTAAATATATTACTATTATTTTTCGTGCCTGAAGGAAAACTTGCACCCAACGGAGTGAAATTCGTACGTTTATAAATAATCATATTTCTCACAAAAACATATTTAAAAACAATTGTAAGGGTCAGAATATTAAACGCACACAATCACCTTCGTCAAGTATTAAACAAATTTATTCACTTACGGGTTATGATTCTAAATCTTAGTGATATTTTGTATTACTGTGGGGCTGGAATAGTTTCGTAAACAGTCTACTGCCGGAACTAATGCAGTGTGCGTGATTTAGGAGACAGTACCAATATCCAAATCATGCAACATAATTTTGTCCTAGGTAAATAAAAATATCCAAAGAAAATGTAATATCGGTAAGGATTAGCTCTATCTAATGAACGTTTAACAACAGACAAATTTTCCTTTATCCAAAGACACACACAGTTACCGAAACGTCTGAAACATTTGTAATCACAAACTAAAAACCCATAGGTACATAAACTCATGGTAATTTACGATAAGACAGTATTCGTGGCACAAACAGAAGACAGCTTTAAAAGAGTTGCGAATACTGTCCAAAACTGTCCCTTCTGTCACATCGAAAAGACGTTTGGGCATCTCGATTTATTATTCAGTCACCGACTTAGAATCTAAAAAGTCGTATATTAATTGCTATCATTTCTGTTCCTCTGCGAGATACTTTGGAAGCATTTTGGGTCCTGGAAAATTTATTACAAAATTTCAGTTCATTTCTTGTTGGTAAGACAAAATTTTCCACAATTGGGAAAAGAAGACTAATGATGTGTAAATATGACAAGCTGTCAATGGCATTAGAAAACCCAAACAAATGAAACCACCTGCCTATGTTTAAACAAAGGTCCCAAGGTTATGGAACACATTACCTCCTGCAGGTAAAGCACAAAATATAGAGCAGTGTTTGTAGTAGGAAAACTTAAAGATCAGTCCTCAATTTTCTGAACTGAAGTCGATGTAACTTATTTTTTAATCGAAAACACTCTCCCCCGAGGACACTGCTGCAAATTACTGGCTTCCAGTTAACCGAACACTTCAGTAAGTTAGATAACGTTAGGACAGTCCATTATTTCCGCATCACAAGCAGACAGCCGTAGGTCCTCAGGGAGCACTCACGTTCAATTCGCATTTAACGCGTACACAGTAACGAATCCCCAGAAGTCTCAGTGACATATCTATCTGCAGTCAAACTGGCTGTCTATAAACTTGCCTCAAACAGGATTTCCAGTTTTCCAAAAATGCACATAGTTTCTAGACGCGTCATTTGCCAGCATGCTGTTTTAAATGATTTGTACGAAGTGAAAAAATATGGGTAGGTCCTGGCATTCACTCTGTGGATTTGTGTTTCCCATTGCGAAATGAATGAATAGATTTGGTTGAAATGTTGTACTGGAAGCCCACCACTCCTCTCAAGCTAGTCGGTGGAATCTGACGTTGCTTTTCATATATTTAATATAAAACTTTCATTATGTAATGATCGAACACAAATTCTAGGTTCTCTTAAAGAAATTATCGTCTACAATCATCGCTGAACTTCATAAAATGTGGCTCCCAATTTCAAATTCATTCTGACAACATTTATGTTTGGGGTATGCTTAGTTAGTTAGATGGAAAAATAATCTGTGGTTACCCTTACTGCCAAGTGTTTAAAACAGAACGGCAGCTTCGAATAAATAAACATGAGGATTAATAACGTATACACACCGAAAAATTCACAAGTTTCCACTGCAATTTTATGTAATCTATAAGCAACGTTGCACTTGTTTTGCAGATATAAACCTACTATTGACAATCCTGAGGTGTGCCACCCCCGTTGTGTGTATATGGTGAGGTAAATTCAGTCAAAAACACAACCATAAATATATGACTAAATGATGATGTTTATTGGCAATGGAAAAACTACATGTTTCGTCCTATAGCGGCCATCTTCAGGTTTTGACAACTTTCTTGCTAGAAGAGTTTTATATAATACGCCTAAACCGCGTGGTGATGTTGAGCTCTCATCATCATTTTACGTGTTTTGTTAAGCTAAGTTTGGTGGGATGTTTATTGGGTCAATGAATATGTAGGTAGCTGGGTGTGGATCTTTCCGGTTGGGTTGGTGTAGGGTTAGGAGGAAACTGTGATTGCAGGTGTGGTATCTTATATGCTCCTATGTTTGGGGG
>Ga0123355_10004145_pt1 | contig 21029 bp, 21 predicted proteins | sample TergutEmb28metaG_3_FD_89872 | JGI IMG/M metagenome (GOLD analysis project Ga0123355, IMG submission 89872) | Embiratermes neotenicus P1 segment gut microbial communities from Petit-Saut dam, French Guiana - Emb289 P1 | ecosystem: Host-associated > Arthropoda: Insects > Digestive system > Gut ...
CAAATATAGGTACTGAATATTTTAAACATGGTATATACTCTCCGTTTTTTTCCTCTTCAAAATGCAGTTTGTTTCATAAATCTAACGTATTTGGTTCCTGTATTATTCACATTTTATATACAGATGTGCTAAAATTAAAAAAATAATTCTGGCGCCAAAAGGTTAACAGTCATTTTTAAATTACCTCTCAACATTAAAAAGTAGTGGACTGGAAGTATAGCTGCATTTTTTCTTAACCAGCAGTACCAGATTGAGGTGTGTGGAGTTAAATCAGCCCCTACTCCTGTGTAAAGGGCCCCTGGCATCCAATGGGCAGGAAGCTGAGTGGGCTTCAGAACTGGTTTGGACATACTGGCAGAGAATAATCTTTCCCTCTGCCAGGAATCAAAATTCAACACTTTGGTCATCCATCACATACTCTACTTACTGTACCAACTGTGCTGCCTGGCTCACCAACTTATATCTTACCTTATCATTAATTGAAATGAATGGAATTGCTGATAACCCATCTGCTTTGTCCTGGGTTGCTGCTTGGTACTTTTCTCTTTCTCTGTTCACTCTTTGTTCTATCTCATCAATTTCAAATCTGTAATTAATGTAACTTGTTATGAATAACCAGTAAAGAACTTAGTCTGTAATTTATCATTAAATAATGTACCAGGATATCCATTCCAACCTGTGCCCCTATTCCAGCATTCTATAATATTCCACTTACCACAGAGTATTAACACACATACATTTGTGGAATCACTTATAACATACTATTATACACATTTCACATGTCAGGCTACTAGCTATCATCAGCTAGCTTCTCAATGTTGTAGTCCAGGCCTGAACCCAGGGTAGGCCATGTGGGATTTTTGATGGAAGAAGTGACATGCAGATGGGTTTTTCTCCAAGTACTTTGGTTCTACCTTGACAGTCATCAATCCACAAATGCTCCCTTTTCATGACCTTTATATTGTACATCCTGTTGTGATATATAAATATATCCCCCAAAGAAAAAACCATCAAAACAAAGAGTCCATACAATCTCCATATTACCATTTTCCCATATTTTGCCTTACTAAAATTATGTATGCTCAAAGATCACTGATTCTGGGACTGTCATTGAATGGGGCAAATGTTATTCCTAACTCACATGTTTATTATAAAGAAATTAATTAACAAATACCACGATATATTGCCACTCTCATGTTCTTATAAGACAAGATCAGTTACATCTGGAAGATTACACTGTGCTGGGTTTTTCACATCATGAGGAGAATACTAATGCAACATAGGTTAGTTAGTTGCTCAGTTTGCCAGGGAAAATAAATATGAAGAATGTGACATTTTAGGTTCTCATGACAGTGACAATGAAAATTCCTGTGTTCTGGGATGATACCCTGTTATGTGGGAGACAGACACCAATGTTTTGGAGGAACCCCTTATTCCCTAAAGATGGTGGTGGCAGGATCTTCTACATTGTTAATACTTATCTGCCAAACTACATGGCATCACATCCCAGAAGGCAATAATCTTCCAATGTAAAAAAAATCTCACACACACACACACACATACACATAAAAGATACAGTGAGGTATACCTTAAGTTTTCAAGCCTTTCAGAAATATCAGACAGTGGTGTACCTGTGCTGTCTAAAGAGCACACTCCTGTTCTACATGAAACCATGCCAAACACAAAACCTGAAGAAGTCAAAACAAAACAGACCAAAATAAAATCCTTATTGCTGTCAAAAATAAAATGCAGGGTGGGCAAAAAGTCACTGTACACAAAGCAATGTGCAGACATAATCAATCACAATTAATTTTAATCACTGACATACTTCTTTGTTACATGTCCGGTGGATCTGTATGTGCATCTTGATGCTGGATACACAGGTGGATGTGTCTCCAGTCCCCTGTGACATATTTTGGAGCATTTGTGGAGTAATGGTGCAAAAGGCCACCAACTGCTCCTTGACACAGTAACTGCTTTTGTCAGCCATACCAACAATACCAGTTCCCTGGCAATGGCTACCATATATGCATTATCTTCTATACTGTAGCCAAACTGCCATTGTACAGTGTAGTGTGTGTTGTGCTGTGTAAACTTAAACTGGTTTTTAATGCATATTGTGTGGGTGTGCGATGACTTCTTGCCCACCCTTACAAAGAAATGTAAATTATATAAGAAACAAAATATATTTATTACTGACTTCATTCACACATGCCAATTCTTGATTTTCTACTACTTGTACTCTCCATCAGATGTTGACCTGAATAAGTGTGAAGGGCAGGAGGTGTCACTACCTTCTGAATGAAAGTCACAAGGTTCCACACACACGCACGCACACACACACACGAACACGCGCGCGAACGGGAGCGCGCACGCAAGCACGCGCGCGCACACACACCCACACCCCACATGCGCGCGCGCACACACACACACACAAACGCACACACACACACGCACAAACGCGCACACACTAACGCACAAACGCGTGCACACAAACGAACGCGCACGTACACACTCGCGCGCGCGCACACAAACACACACACACACACACACAAACAAACACACACACACATAAACAAACACACACACACACGCACACGCGCACACACACGCACAACTCTCTCTCTCACTCTCTCACTCACTCACTCACTCACACACTGGAAGTCAATCCTCCACCTGCAAATCTGTAATGCCACTTTTCATTCAGTCTTAATACAACCTGTATGATATTGTTTACTGGTTTGATTTTTTTCTTATTCTCTTTCTGTAATTGACATCTTAATTCTACAATAACCAAAGTACTAATGACTATCACACACACATTCATTAGGGATGGAGAGATAAATATTAGAGACAAATCATTTTATATTCATTAACCCAATGAGTCTTTCTTTAAGTAACATACTTAAGACTATGGAATCCTATTTACATGTCCAGAAGATTAAAACTACCCCAAGAATGCTGAGTCAGATTCATGAGGTAGAATTTTGGCCTTTTGTTATGTTCATGAGTGTGATTCACTACTAATACGAACTGGCTTAAACAGCATGCTGCTTCACACTTAACAAGGTATGAGCTGTTATTAAAAAACAACTTCTAGGAAGAACATACTGATGTCTACTTCTTTGCAGTACTTCCATCTACATTCAGAGGCATGCAGGATTTATAAATTCATAATTATAAGCTTGGTTATTTCTTCTGTACATAATATCCACTGACATACACTCACTGTATATAAAAGTTGTTACAACTTTGAGACTTCTCTTTTGTAATTTTTTTTAATAAAAAATAAATGTTTCATTGTGTTCACTATCTACCTCACATCTAATTTTTTCTTGCTACAACAGTTTATTGTTTATACATCAATTTCTGTACAGAATAGAAGTTTTTTTTTGACACACTACCACCCAAAATATCAAGAACCTACATGGTGTAGTGCCACAGCTGATTCCCCTACAGTTATTTAACTTTCTCATATGGCGGGGCCTGTTCACTACAATAGACTGCAGGTAGGTTTTCTGTGTTATAGCACGTTTGAAATGTGATGGCACACGCGCAGAAACCAGATTTGATCTTTCAGCGAAATGGACGAGTCAATTTAAATCAGCAGGGGTGTCAGTTCAGTCGACTGCTGGCAGTCGAGGAGTGCGGATCAGCGGACAGCAATTGTATAGACCGTGCTCCGTCGTCCAGTGCGAGGCTGCTGGCTACCCACTCCATTCGCATCTTTCCCCTTCACTTCCCCTCCCGTGCGTCACCATGTGCCATCAGGTTCCGAACGCACTATACCATGGTGATATGAAATTTTGGTTTTGTACCACTGACAAGAGAGAATGAAACAATTGCACACTTTGCTGCCTCTAAACTTCCCTTGTGTGGTATAGAAAATGCCTCTAAAATAAGGTGTACAGGGAAGTTATCACTTCTGTTTCATCATATAAGAGCAAATCTACATCACATTTATGACAAGATTTAGAGAGGCCTGTTTCAAAAGAGCATGGCTATACTGTACTTTGGCAGCCTGTATTAGGTATGTGAACATTGTAGTATTATTGTTATATGAATAACAGTCTAAAAATAACACCAAGGAAGGCCAAAGAAAAAATTCTTATCATGAGACACTGTACATACCTATAACACAAGGAGTGAGAAAAGCAAAGTTAATATTAAAGTCAGTAATAAATTATAAAAACATTAGCCAATAAGAACTGATAACATTAAACAGAATGCATAAAAGTGTGATACACAGTGAAAAAAGCATGTAAGATGTCTCAGTGAACTGCTGAATGTGAGTGCCAAGACTGTGCAGTGGAAGATACCTCAGGCGCATGATCTTCTGCTGAGCATCCTGGGAAATATTCATACTGCCAGTTCCTGTATCCATAAGTACTTGTTTGTCCACAACTTCTGTTGTCAAGCCAAAAATCCACCCTATGCAATATGAATTTATTGATACTCAAAGAAAGTGATACCTACATTCACAAAATTAATTCTATTACTAACCCTTGTGCTACAGCTATAGCATCACTTTGTACAGATTCTCTATTCATTCAAGGTTCAGGTACAAAATAACACATTGTTCCTAAGAGTTATAAGATGTTGTTACAACCACCAATCTGGAGGGTCAAAGGTATGAATTCAGACCATCCCTATGCTCACAGGAGGGCTTCACCTCAGCTACCCTACAAAACACCTTGCAGTCATGTGTCTGCAACAGGAGGCCCTGCCAACAGGTGTACAATTGCCAGCATAGTTTCATTCTAACACAGTTCCTTTCATTACAAAAATGTGGTAACTTCTGAGGGCAGAAAAAAAGCAGTAAATAAGAATCACTATATGAACCTTGGATAAGATTTATTTTTAATGTTTAATAATCAGCCATAAGTTGTGAATATTTGGTAATACTATGTCAAGTAGAGTCTCTATTATCCAACCATTGGTTATCCAAAATTCCGCTTTATCTGACACAGGCATGTAATGTGCTATTTAAAATTTTGTGCTGCATGTATGTGTATTTGCACATTTATTATACTGAATATCCACCATTCAGCTTCCTTGATGGAAATTTACTTCTTCAAATAATACGTCTATACTCTATTATATTAATTTCAATGTAGATTAATTATTAATAATAAATCCATACTTTTATTGCACTTCCATTTACTTTGCAATTTGCTTCGAATTATCTTACTTTTTCAGCAGTGTGACCAAATATTGGTCGCATTCAGGTCGGCTAATCGGGGCTATACTGTATATGTAAGTTTACTACCACAAAGTTCCATACCTGAGTGACATCTGCTCATATATATTCTTTATCACTGGAGTAATTACTGCAGAGCAGGAGGTTTCATTACATGCTACGCAGCAAGAATGTCACCCACTCTGTGGCAAGAATTCTGAAGATAAAAAATAGTCTCTGTACTTTCCTTTGTGGTAGGAAACTATAAGTGTATGTATTATGACATTCATAAAATCCTTTTGTCAACAAGTATGGTACAATCAGCAGTTAATGCAACATACAAATACTGCAGTAGAGTTGCAGGATGCACTTCTAATCCTCATTCCAATTTTGTCCCTTCAAATTACATGTTGTTTCTTTAGTTACATTACTTGAGTGTTACTCATCCTTTAAATATTTAGCTACAATACATTGTGATAATGACAATAGTGCAAACTTATGCAGGGCAAAGAATTGCTATTTCTGCTTAGTACAGTAAAGTGATAACTTTCCAAGAGTTACTTTAAACCTATGCAGTAATATTCTCTAAATTTAGACTTATTATGAACAACATATTCCTTTAACATTAATTAATTCACTCCATGAATATAAAGTGTGTAAAGAAGGGCATAAGAGAATCCATTACCTGTGTATGTTGAAGCCACCACTTCTTCGTAGCCTGCATTTCCTACAACACCGCCATTGACAGACGTAATACTTTCATTACAAGACTGGGGGAAAAAGAAATAAAAAACACTAAGTAACACACCCACTACACAGAATGATTCCTTAGTGTGGAATCTTGAGAAGCAGGATGTCAATATGATATATTCATTAATAGGTAAGATATATCACTGAACTATCTCCATTAATTGGTCAGATTTATCTCGAAACACTTACATATGAAAACCTCTGTGATAGTTTGCCTTCTTCACCAGCATCATCTCCCAGTGAGAAAATATCCAAAGTTCCATCCTGTCGCCCTACAAGCAGGTCTAATACTCCATCCCCTGACATATCATAGCAGTCCATGCAGAGAACACCAGCACGATGCTTCCCATCATTCAGTATCCACCTGTGATTCACCTCTGTCCTAACAATGAAAAGATATGTCTATAACTGGCTTATTTATTTCTTGATTTATTTAGTAGTGCTGTATCCACTGAAGATATTATAAACCTGAAAATTTTCCCCATGAAAAAAGACCATTTTAAAACATTACATATTGAATTATCTCTTTAACTGTGTTCTGAATGCCCATTACAAATTCCAATGAAACTCCATCAATAAATATATAACATTTCCTTATTTCAGATAATAAGAACTATGAGTATGGGATATCTGTATCAGTTCCTATTGACTGAATAGACTAATAAGGGAATTCTTGTCACCTATACTCACTGCATTAAGTATCATAAAATAAGAATTGGTACAACATAAATTATGATTTTGGGACGACATTGAAGGATGTGGTTGTGGCCTATTATGGAGTACTACTATGACATCTGCCTGAAGGGCCGAGCATGATCACAAAACCTTCATTCATAAATGCTGGTGTATCATCCCATTTAAATTGGTACATCCCAAATGTGAAGCAGAAGTGTTCCCCACCACACCATGACAAAGAGGCAAAATCGACAAAATGTACAAATGGCAGGTGGATATTTTGTTCTTCTCATTTATAAAGTAAATAGAGAGCACAGTGTTAATACAGTAACATCAACGAATCTTAAGTATTTAAACAAAATTTGTTTTTTAGATATTGTATGTCCAAAAAAAGTGAGTACTGGCATGTTGTGCATCTATTTCTGTATTTGGACATATGTAGAAATCCTCATGGAAGGAAATTAGCAGATTCCAGACAACAAACTGAGCTTCTTAAAAAATGTACTTTGGAAAGCCTGCAATAAACAGAACCAGGAATGAAGACGTAAGAAGCAAAGAAAAATTCATAACTTACAAGAGAAATCAGAAGCAGACAAATCAAAGCAGTTGGGTTGTGTGGAGTGAAAAAATGAATGAAAAAATTCAATACAATGAGAAAGAAATTCCAACAAAGATTAGACCTGTGGTAAATTCAAGAATATGTTGTATGAACCTTGTGTGAATACATGTGGAAAGGAGAAAAACAGCATGGACACAAATGTCATAGGTAGCCATAACTTTGTGGGAAAAGACACACAAGGAACCATTTATCTTATGCTTGATACATGGAAATAAAAAGGACCAAGAGTAGCAGAATAACTAACCTGCCTACACGAACAAGTCCAACTCTTCCATCTGCAGTGCCATATAATATCTCATCCCCATTTTCCCCTCCCTCATTGCCATTGAGATGAAGCACAGTGGGAACAGCATCAACCTCAATATTGTGAAGCAGAAAGGATCGGTCCAGAACTCGAAGAGTCCTGTCCTCACATGCTAGTACTGGAATCAGCCGGTTGGTCTGTACAGAAAAACACGTAAAACCTTAGTTGTCACGGTAAGATGAGTGAACACTTTAATTTAACATTATAATTCAACAAGAAAAGGAATTAAAATACTGAATTATGGAATTCACCATATTAACTAAAACACATGAAACCTAATTAATCAAATCATTGGGACTGAATCTGTAACAGACCCTGGCTCTGACTGCTAGACTATAAAGGTAGAGGCAATACATTTCTTCGCAATGTTGGTATCTATTAACCAGATCACAAGGCATAACATCCCAGAAACCCTGGGTCTTCAATGAGACTGCTGCTTACAATATATCACATGCTACAAATTTTCATGTCATGTCATGTATCCTGATTCTAAGAGTATTTACCTGCCTATATGGCTATTCAGTCCAGTGCCATCATGATATCTTACCTTTTCAGCACAGAGTGAAATGACATCATTGATTTGGTCTCCAGAGAGGTAGGAGTTTGTGTCTTTACAGTCATGATACTGGTTATATGCATGTTTACCACAAATAAGGAGATTACTACCACTAACATGCCTGCAACAAGGATACCAATTAAATGGATAATTAAAAGGGTTTAGAGCTTAATGGTTTCGAGTCAGATTCAATACAAAACACTACAATGAAGTTACTTAAATAAAACTGTGAACATCACTTTCTCAGCATTGCTAATCCAAAAACAGCTGAATATATTCACAGAAAATCAGGAGCTTGCTCTATACAGAGAACTACTGATGTAGCACAAATAGAACAAATTTATGGTACAGTCTGCTTAACCCTTTAAACGCCAAGTTAAATCCCATCTGCCATTTGCTGGCATTATTAACTCACCATATTTTCCACATTAGCAGGATAAGGGTTAAACCTAGTAATTAACCAACTTGATGCACAAAATCCTGTTTTATAATAAGTTTATTAAATGCCTCTACATGTTTCGAGCACTATGTGCTCATCATTAGGAGGTCAAAATTGTATTGTATGGCATCTGGTATCATCACACCTGGCCGTCCTGTGCACAGGTTGAGAGAAGAGAGTCTTAATGAAACCTGTGCACAAGATGGCCACCTACAGGTGTGATGATACCAGATGCCGTACAATACAATTTTGACCTCCTGATGATCGGCACATAGTGCTCAAAACATGTAGAGGCATTTAATAAACTTATTATAAAACAAGATGTTGTTCATCAAGTTGGTTAATTACTAGGATTATACTGAGACGGATGGTCAGCAAAACATCAAAAAAAGTCTCCTTAAAGTATGCTGTAGTGTGGAGCATTTGATATACTACCCCACTTCCAGAATGTTTCACCAACATTTAACTCAAGAGCAATTTGTCAACATCTTTAGGCAGAACTCATGGCTGACAAATGAATTGAACAACATACCACTGTACAAATCACTCATTGACAAAACAATTACAGACAAAAAGCCTGAGGACATAAAATACACAAAGCCTACAACAGATGGCACAAATTTGACAGCACAAAACGTAACACGGATGAAATACATAAAGCAAGTATAAATATAATCTTGCAGACTGCTATACAGATGCTGCTTATGCAAGATACCCACATGCTGATCAACAGAAACAGATAAGGCTGACATGCATGCTTCATGCCATCCATACAACAAGAGCAAAAAGTACAATTTGAGGTTCACTGTACAGTGGGTATTGTGATTATAGTCTGCTGGGATGTAACATCATGTAGTCTGGTGGGTACCAACAATCAAAGGAATCTGATGCACCCATCTTAAGAGTAGACCCTCTTCTACAATGAAGAGGGAGGCAGAAGATTCCCCTGAAACTTTAGTACCTGTTGGCCAAAAGATTATGACATCACAACCCAAAATGTCATAATATTAAGAGTGAGAATGTGTCTAAAGTACACATATTTTTAAATAGATATTGCTTTTTAGGCATATATGCATCCCTGCAGTGCACCTATTGAAATCACCCTTTTCATCCACCACTATTAACGTAAAAACTCACTGATGTGACTTTTAAGATTTTAGTTACCGCAAAATTATACAACAAACTGTCACAGTATTTCTGTTTTTATTTTGAACAGACAATTTTAATGACTACTGTATGTGATGACCTACAAGGTATTTGTGAACTTTTTAAGCATAACTCATTAAATGTTGAAGGGAGTGAAAAATTTCTCAAACAAAAGAGAGAAGAATATAACATATATTTTACACCAAAATTATTGCCTTTGTGAATGCAATGCACATGCCTAAGCTTGCACATTAAACACTCAACAATGCTCTTTAAACATGCATAGGTGTTTTCCCATAATGTCATTGAGAAACTGAGACAATTCACAATAAATTTCAATTCGAAGAAGCAGTAATTAGGCCACGATTTAAATGAGGTACTTCCTGAACATGACACTAAACAGTTACAACTGTCACTATGATATCAACCAGCTTGGTGAAGACAATATGCTATGAAAATTAAAATAAATTCATAAATATTAAGCATACTACACAAGTTTTACTTACATTGATTTAATATGTTCTGTAAGGTTTGTGTCAAATCCCAAAAATAACTTTCCCTTCTTTGTGTATCCTCGTACCTCATTTTCAGAAGAAACAAATATTTTGTCCTTTACAGTTCCTGTAAAGAACACCATAATTACACAGTTTTTTCATAATTTGTCATAAATATGGTTCAGATCCAGTTGTTTCTGTGCTCAGCACTGTGACATGAAGGCACAGGGACATGGAAGTGACAATCAATGCCCCAGCTGCCTTCAGTCGAAAGTTAGGCTACATAGGAATTATACAATAAAAAGCTTACACAATACATTACTATGACACTGAAATCTAGGAGGCTGCACCTCACATGGGGAAGATAAGAAACAAATACAACACCTTTTAGAGGCCACCTGAAAGCCTGGGAAGCAGAAGCTAGAATAGCATTATTGGGGGAAAAAAATATGAAATTGTCAGACAGATGGCATTAGTGGAAGGCTGTGTTCCATGTCAGGCTTTGTTATTTGTGGTGCGGAATCTTTGGATTCTACTAACAGGGAGCTAGTTACTTCCTCTTTTTACCAGCTTCTGACATTCCTGTGCCAAAAATGAAAAGAAATGCTTACACGCATAGAGAGAGTTGCACAAAATGGGATGATAATTCCCAGTTGTAAAAAGTGACAAGATATAAATTACATCCTGACCAGAACCACTGTCTGTGTTTAGTGTTAAGGCGGATGAACTATGATGGTTATTGCAAACATGGTTATGGTTGAGGTAAGAAATGATCTAGGTTAAACTGTGGTTGGTAAAAGTAGGAAGAAAGAATCTCTTTAATTAACTTCATGTGAAGCTCAACTGATCCCAGTTATATGTAATTGTTTTGAAACTCTTAACAATTTAATGAATCGCGAAGTGGATACTTTTAACTTACCATGCCATGCCAAAGGAACACAACCAATGCAAACAAAAACAGACTTGAGAACAGAGGCATGGCTGCAGAACTACAACATAACCTGGACAAGAATTTTGGTGTACAAGGTGTAGTGAAAACTAGTTTTGTATTATCATCAATTTTAAAACCAGGAATAGAGGATATAAAGGACCTTACAAAAAATGATGGTTGTCTGTGGAGGTACAAGCGATGCTGGTTAAATGAGACAATGGCTTGTCACAAATTCGGACCTTCGTATAGATGCACAGTAAAACTAATATACTAGTATTGGAACTACCTGACAGATATGATCTAAACACTAACTCTTGTGTGAATAGGGAAGGAAAGGTTTTTAACAGAAAACTGAGAAAATACATGAAAGCTATTGAGTGTGCATTGACAGTGGAAGTGAATTACAGTAGAAACCATTATACTAGACATGGGTTTCATTTAAACAACAGAGGAAAAGAACTTGCTGCTAGGCAACTCCAGGCCACAGTCAACCAAATCTTTACAGTGACTCCATCTGCCTCTATACCTATTGATTGGTTAGCAGTACAAAGGAAGCAGAAGTCTAATAATAAAAGCAACTATAAAGAATGCAGTGATAATCATGATTCAAATTATGAAGTGACATCAAATAAGAGGTTAAGAAAACCCTTATCTAGAAGTGAAGATTTTTATGGAAAATGATTTTGTTTCAAATTGTCTAAAAGTTGTACATCATAGGGTGTACAAATCTCAACAATAAGTTACCTGAATTAACCTTGACATTAAGTCTATAAATGTAATAAAGATATTGTCTTACAGAACACTGGTTGATATAAACCACATGAATATATTAGATTTTGATAATTTTAGGTTAAATAGCAATTTTAGTAGACTAGTGTGCAAGGGTGGTGGCAAATGCTGATTTGTAAAGAATCATTTACAAGCTAAACAGGTAAATTATCTTGTTAATATTGGTTGTGATAAAGTCTTTGAGTTATGTGCTGTTGAGATGTTGGATCATAACGTAATTACTTTGTGTATATATACAGGTCACCCTATGGAGAATTTTATGATTTCTTATCTAAATTAGAAGTAGTTATTAATGCAGTGGAAGTTAAGAATAAAGATTAATACTTTGCAGTGACTGGAACAGAAATTTTCTTCAACATGGTAAAAAATTATTACATTTGCAAGACCTACTTTTGAGATATAATATGGTCAATATCGTGGAGGCTCCTACTAGATCTATTAATTATTCTACTTCGCTTATTGATGTAATGGTAATAGACAAATTCCATAGAGTATTCAAAAATAAATGTGGATCCAGGACATTCTGATCAGTTCGCTCAGTTTTTATGTTTAAAAGTCCCTAAGGCTACAACTAACTGTATATTTCTAAGGAACAAATCTTGTATGGAAAATAAAATTCAGGAATTCATTTATCTATTAAAAGATTAGTTCTGGGAAGAAGTCATAGAATTAGAGGACATTAATACTTCCTTTAATGTGTTTTTTAAAACATTTTGCTATAATTTTAACACAGCATTCCAGTACAAAATATTACGTATAAAGAACAAGAAACAAAGTAAATGAATTACAAAAGGTTTACTTGTCTCCAGAAATAAAATGCAGTTTTTGAATGGGATAAAACATGTTATTCCACTTTCCAAAGCATCTTTGAATTTTGTTAAGAAATATCAATCAAACCTTCAGAAAGTTTTTAAAGAAGCAATAAAGTGGGACAGTGGTAGGTTTATTATATCTGCTGATAATAAGAGTAAAAGAATAGGGCAGCTGATAAATGAAGGAACTTGTACTTCTCAGAATAAAAATAATAATATTACAATTAAAAGTGGTTCAAAAATAATTAGTGATCCTCAACAAACTGCAGTTAAGTTTAATGCATTCTTTATTGATAAAATTTGAGACCTTAAGTGCAAGAATAATCCTATAAACACAAAGGACAGTCTACATGATCATATGACCTATAATCAAAATTCAATGTTTGTATCTCCAATCACAGAAAACAGGGTTAAATGTGTGATAAATAGACTCAAGGGTTCTCTGTCAGCTGGGTTTGATGATGTTCCACAAGTTATAGCAAATTGTTGTGTTCAGTTTATTACTGTTCCCCTTGTCCACACATTCAATTTATCTTTCTAACTGGTTATTTTCCTGATAAACTAAAAATTGCTAAAATACAACCTATTTTTAAAAAGGGAAATGAATAAGATATGAAAAACTATAGTCCCATATCAATATTATCTGTTTTTTCCAAAATATTGGAGAACCTTATGTTTAACAGGATTAATTCCTTTGTAGAAAAATGTAATATTCTTACTGATGCATAATATGCATTCAGAAAAGGTAGATCAATGGCTGCTTATCAATCTGTTACAGAAAGTACATTAGAGGTGTTGGATAATCACTTGAATGCTGTAGGAATATTTCTGGACCTTTCAAAGGCTTATGATGTCCTGAACCATCAAATTTTGTTAGATAAATTGTAAATTTATGGAGTAAGGGGAGTACTGAAATCTTGGATTAAATCTTATTCAGCAAGCCATATTCAATTTGTTGAAATCACAAAAATTGGTAACAATAATACCCTTTATAGAAACTCTGCCTTATATAGAGTTCCCCAGGGTTCAGTAATAGAACCAATACTATTTCTGTTATACATACATGATCTACCAGGATATGTGCAAGATGTCATGTTGGTTCATTAAGCAGATGACACCAATATACTTGTGGTTGATAAAGACATGAGGTACTTGAACTTAAACCTGCATTAGTAATGAAATAGCTAGAAGCATGGCTTTTTGACAATGAACTTGTCTTAAATACTGCTAAAATATGTGCTATGTTATTTCATTCCAGTCAGCAGAAATGTGTTGATAAATCAAATATAATGTACAACAATATAGTTATAGTATATAGCCCAAATCCCGTGTGGAGTTACTGGTCTCCCATCGGGTGCCTCCCCGGGTGGCAGACAGGGGATTGCCCGCCAGATATGGAGGGTACCGGGGAAATAAAATACCCGGGGCAGACCAAAACCAGTACCGCTGCCTTGCGGTTGACAGAGGGATCTGTAAAGGCTAGAGGAAGAAAACCTCGAAAACAAATCACCTGGTCCTCCAGGTTGGGGGTTATGCAAAGGGCCAGATACCCATCCATGGAAAATTTCTATAAGCTAAAGATTCTCAGCAAAGGAACAGAACAGGACGGCTTAACGGATGTAGACAAAAGCGAGGACAAAGGAATATGAGTAATAAATTGCATATGGGCATTTGGAATGTTAAAACACTACTCAAATCTAGTAAAATGCAAGAACTTGTGGAGGAACTGGCCAAGACACAACTCGAAATAGTAGCAATCCAAGAAACGAGATGGCCCGGAACCAGGCATATAAAGAAGAAAGACTTCTCCATATATTATAGTGGAACCAGAGATCAAATAGGTCAGGCGGGCACTGGCTTTATTCTTTTAGGGAGAATTTGGGAGAACGTCATTGGGTTTGAAGCAATAAATGAACAACTTTGTAAGAAGATAAGATTAAAAAGCAAATATAACAATCTGACCCTGATTAATATCTATGCTCCCACCGAAGACAAAATGGACGTAGAAAAAGAAAGGTTTTATGATGATCTCCAAACAGTACTGGATAGAACACCAAAAAGTGATACAGTAATAGTTTTGGGTGATGCAAACGCAAAACTACGGAAGGAAGATATATATAATGAAGTAAGCGGGAAGCATACTTTACACAAATTATCGAACAGAAATGGGGAGATGTTACTAGAGTTTGCACTAGGAAATAACCTAAACATTATGAGCACCCAATTTCAACACAAGAAGATTCATAAAGGTATGTGGCTGGCCCCAGACCAAAGGACACTAAATCAAATAGATCATGTAATGATCAGCAATGAGAAGAAAGAACTTATTGAGGATGTCAGAACCATGAGAGGACCGAATATAGACTCAGATCATTATCTTCTCAAGATAACACTAAATCAAAAACTTCCAAAAATATATATTAAGAAAAACAGAGATTGCACGGGGATGTGGAATAAATCAAACCTCAAGAATCTGATAAAGTGCCTGGAATACAGAAGAGCCTTATATACCAAATTGTCAAAACAAACACAACAGCAAGATGTAGAACAAGAATGGGAGCAGATTAGGATGGCAATTACAGAAGCAGCAAACAAAGTAATCCAAAAGCAAGATAAGAAACAGAGGAGTGAATGGTGGGACAAGGACTGCCAGCTAGCGATTAAGAGAAAGAATGATGCGAGAAGAATGTGGTTACAGCATAAAACTAGAGCGAGCAGCAAATGGTATCATAAGAAAAGAAATGAAGCAAACAGAATGTGCGCACTAAAGAAAAAAGAGTGGAATAATGAGACAATAAGACAAATAGAAGAAAACCACAAGAAGAACGAATCAAGGAAATTCTTCAGTGAGATTAAAAAACTTAAACAGCAAAATATAAGATTTCCATTTATGTGTAAAGATGAAAAAAGCATCATCATCATCACTCAAACGAATCACATCCTAAACAGATGGAAGGATTACTTCAGGACAATCCTGAACCTAGATACAGATAACTCCCTTAGTAATCATAGGATACAGCCAATAACAAGTGATAACCAGACTGAAGTAGAAATACAACCTCCGTCTTACAATGAAGTATGTTCAATAATCAATAAACTGAAAAGTAACAAAGCAGGAGGCACCGATAATATAATTCCCGAACTAGTTAAACAGGGGGGGAAGAACTCTGAAACAAAGGTTATATAAACTTATACTAATGATTTGGGAAAAAGAACAATTGCCCAACCAATGGAAGGAAGGAATAATCTGTCCGATGTACAAGAAAGGGGATAGACTGCACTGCATGAATTATAGACCTATAACATTGCTAAATGTTGTGTATAAAATATATGCAATAATTCTGAATCAGAGGCTGGTTGGTATTATAGAAACCGAGTTAGGTGACTACCAGTCAGGATTCAGACCTAACAGATCTACAATTGACAACGTTTTTATGATAAGGCAAATTACTGAAAAATTCTATGAATACAACATTGATATTCATAACATATTTATAGACTACACACATGCCTTTGACTCAATTAAAAGGAATAAAATATTAGATTCCTTAATCCAGTATAAAATCCCCCCCAAACTAATAAGGCTAGTCAAGCTTACACTTGAAAATACCACGGCAAAGGTAAAAGTAAACAACACAAACACATCAGAGTTCAGAGTAGACAGCGGAGTCAAACAAGGGGACCCGCTTTCTCCGACGTTATTCAGTCTGGTAATCGACACAATACTAAAGAAACTGGACGTAAGAGGCAGCATTTCCACGTGACTTAGACAATTTATGGCTTATGCAGATGATATATTGACAATAGCACGTACCAAACAGTCACTAATGGACACATTCCAACAACTAAAAAATAGTTCATTGGAAGCTGGACTAATGAGAAACGAGAAGAATACAAAGTATCTAAAGTGCACCAAAAAAGATATTAAGATAGAAAGCTTAAACATTAAAAGCTCATATTTGGAGCAGGTTAAACAATATAAATACTTAAGGTCCATCATAAATGGCACTAATTCTATTGAAGAAGAGGTTAAGGAAAGGATAGCCCTTGGCATAAAGGCATACTATGCAAATTTAAAGTTGTTCAAAAGCAGATTAGTCACTAAAAGTTCGAAACTAAAATTATATAGAAAAGTTATAAAACCAATAGTGACCTATGCATCAGAAACATGGGTGCTGAGAGAAAATATAATTAAAAAACTGCTACTCTTTGAGAGGAAAATCTTAAGAGGAATATTTGGGCCTACAAAATAAAATCAAATATGGAGGATTACAAGAACAATGAAGAATTGGACAAACTGATAAAGCACGAAAATATAGTCAACTACATTAAAGTCCAGAGACTAAGCTGGTTCGGCCATGTACAGAGAATACCTGAAACAGGGCCACTAAGAAGATATTTAAATGGAATCCCTTAACCATGAAACCAAGAGGAAGACCCAAGCAAAGATGGGAGGACAACATCATACAGGACCTTGGTCAAATGAAGATCAAAATTTGGATAACCTGTATCCAGGATAGAGCAAAATGGAAGGTCGTCGTTGAGAAGGCCAAAACTTCCAACTAAAGGAGGTTCAGCGCCTAAAGAAGAAGAAGAAGAAGAAGAAGAAGAAGAAGAAGAAGAAGATATAGCCCAAATATAAAGTTCTTGGGTATTGCTCTCACTGAAATCCTAAAACGGCATGCCCATACTGCTATATTATATAAGATCTTGAATAAGGCATATTTTATGATAAAATCTTTACAAGAGGTAATAAGTCACCACTCAGAATTCTGTATCATGGATATGTTTAGTCTCGTACGAAGTGTGGTATTATATTTGGGTTAACAGACAGTTACAGTAAAAAGGTTTTTGTCTTCAAAAAAAGGTTATACATTCAATTTTTGGGATTAAAGGACAATCATCCTGCAGGCAGAGTTTTAGGGCACGTAAGATTTCAACAATGGCTTCAATTTATACTTTAAAAATATTATGTTTTATTAAAAGTATCATATAAATATTAAACACAGTTATTATATATAAAAATATGATACCAGAGGCAGTCATGACCTCCATGTCTCAAGTTGTACCACATCTTTATATCAAAACAGTGTTTTAAATATGGGCATAAAATTATATAATAAGTTGCCTGAAAAATTAAAAAGATTACACACACTTAATAATTTTTAAAAAGAACTGAAATCAATAATTTTGCTAAATGCTTTTTATGTTTTGAAAGAATATTTACAGGCAGCATTGTAGTAGCTGTGTGTATTGCGAAATGGGGTAAATAACTATAATTACCCATATGCTTATAATTTTATATATTGTTTTAGTCATGTGGTGGTCTTTACTGTGGAATGTTCGTGTTCAATCTGTGTATTTTATTTGTTTGTTGGCATGGTATGTATATTGTTGTGACTTGTCCTATGTCATGTAATGTTACTCTACGGAAGCAAATAAATACTAAATACAAATACTAATACTAACACAAGCTACTATCCAACACTAGCTAAAGTGGGGACCACAGGGAAGAACATACCTACCCAATGCACCACCAAGTTCCAAACAAGATATACCAGCACCTGGTAATGTTTTGAAACCTATCTGTATATCTCCTTTCTTCACAGAAAATACCTGTAACACTCCATCTTGATCTCCCACAGTTACCTACAATGAAAAGGTTAACAAAAATTACACCTTAAAGAAGAATTTTGACAAAATAAAACAGTAAGTAAATAAATTTAATTGGGTTTCAATGAACTGTGCACAGTTTAATAAACACAAAACCTTTAATTTCGATAACAAAGTGCAAACAAAGAGACTCAAGTGGTAATGCACCAGACTGGTATGTAGGTACCCAGTTTAAATTATGGCTTGAATAGTGACCATCATAACTGTGGTATTTTGTGATCTTCCTGTTCCTTCTGGTAAATGCTGAAACAGTACCTTGAAATAGATGATTGCTTCCTTCCAGTCCTTTCAAGTACACTAAATGCAAGCTCAGTAATAATGGCAGTTGATTTAGTGTCATTAAATAACCTATAATACATCATCTGATCTAACTACTTAAAATAAACAGTTACCTTTTGCATCATTCTTGTTCCTATGCTAGGTAAAAGTCGCATTGTTTGTGGAGCTGTTATCCCCACCAATGTATAATCCACTCTTGACAACTCTAACTCCATCACGGAAAGGCACAAGGAACCTAACAGAAACCAGAAAAAGACAACACCTAGCACGGGCAAGTTTGATCACTCTTGAACATATAAACGTGCATACGAATTAGGCCCGTCTTTCGGAGAGCTGGAGAAGTCTGCAGTGGCTAAGCGTATTATGGATAAGGGATATGACATGACTGTGGTTGTCGAGATCAACGGTTATTGTATACTAACCGCTGTTACTATTATTATTGAAATGCAATTTTTGTAATGTCTTATTCCTAACACTTGGGCTAATACGACGTTTATCCTGCTTCTAGACATCACACATAACCTAAAATTAACATACCATACAAAACACTTCGCTATTTTAAATTACATAATTTAAATATTGGACTTATAACTACATTACATTAAAACTTATGTGCTTACGGCTTCGAATAATTACGTAAAATAATTGTTGTTAATCTTAAACGACCTAGTGAGTGGAAATTTTCCCATTGCGGCATTCACGGCGTTTGGTTTCGAGTACCTCGTTCAAGTTGCCATAGCAACTTAGAGCGGTCAGTTCAAATTAGCAACTATGAAAGGTTCGCCTATCATTTTTGAAAATTGCCTTCGATACACTATTATACTCGTTTTTTGAGAGTTTTATAGGGATGACACGCGATTATGTTTGTAGAATCAACTATGAAACTACATTCCAAATACTTAAAAAAAAAAAAAAATCTGCAAAATTTGAGGTTGCTGTGCTAGTGTTGCTGAATGTTGAAGTCTTCTGAAATGTGATGCTTTGTCTTCGACGCATAATTTCTCACGCTGCGAAGGATTGTAGTGCCTTCGAAACGCTGAGAACTACATACGCAATCCCATCATGTCACACAACAGGAGACCCGAGTCTTCATGACATGACTTAATAATTTACATTCCTTCCTGACAGGAAAGAAAAGTGCGGTTATGAGATGACCAGCTATCAGTGTGTTACGCCCTACTCTATTTTTTGAAGCAGTTCACCGATTTTCAAGGAAGTGGGCGTGAACATCATGCCATTGAAGATACCATTCTAAACATAACAACACATAATAATCAGAAAATAACATAAAAATCACTAAACGGTTGTTTCTTTTGTTTAGACATTGATTCACTTATTTTTATCTCTTAAGTACAGAAATAAGGCTTATCACTGTGCTACGTGCGTGCATGTGCATTTAAACACACACACACAAGCATACATTTGCACATGTTCCTTTCAACTTTTGAAATCAATAGCAGATTTTTGATAAAACTGGTATGATGTTTATGCCATTGGAAAACTCCCATCATAATTTTTAATTTTCTGTAATAATGACAACACAACAAGCGTGCAAATTTGTGAGAGTGGGGTGATTCACTGCTTAATTTAAGTCCCAAACTACCTTAACCAGATTAAAATTTTTTTTTTGTCAACTTACAAATAAAAACAAGGTGGCCATGTGAGGTTTTAAAAATGACACCCTCCTAGGACGTAATGTTTTGCAGTCTGCCAGAAAAGTATAAGAGAAAATTACTTCCTCCATCATCAGATCAGAGAATGGAGGAAGCAGTTTCCTCTGAAGTCAACATATAGCTACCAGACTACACATCACAGCTGTGAGAACCTTCAATCTCATATGAGGGTTTTCTTTAGCATTCAGCTTGACAGGAATAATAAATAACCATTGGAGCTAGGCATATGATATTTGGTATGTAAGCAGTTAACATTCCTACACATTACCTATATACTGTTTGTAACACTGAGGGAGGAAAGGAAGCTGAGGGTGTTTGAGAATATGGTGTTCAGGAGAATATTTGGACCTAGGAGGGATGAGGTAATGGTAAAATGGAGGAGATTGCATAATGAGGACCTAAATGACCTGCACTCCTCACCCAATATTGTGCGGGTGATAAAATAGAGAAGAATGAGATGGGCTGGGCATGTGGCATGTATGGGTGAGGAGAGGGGGGTGTATAGGGTCTTGGTGGGGAAACCAGAGGGAAAGAGACCACTGGGGAGACCTAGGCATAGATGGGTGGATAATATTAGGATGAATCTCCAGGAGGTGGGATGTGGGTATATGGACTGGATTGGGCTGGCCCAGGATAGACAGGTGGCGGACGCTTGTGAGTGCAGTAATGAACCTTCGGGTTCCGTGAAATGCGGGGAATTTCTTGACTAG
>Ga0123355_10004146_pt1 | contig 21029 bp, 28 predicted proteins | sample TergutEmb28metaG_3_FD_89872 | JGI IMG/M metagenome (GOLD analysis project Ga0123355, IMG submission 89872) | Embiratermes neotenicus P1 segment gut microbial communities from Petit-Saut dam, French Guiana - Emb289 P1 | ecosystem: Host-associated > Arthropoda: Insects > Digestive system > Gut ...
AAATCTCCAAATTTGTTGTCCTCCTATAATCCAGCAAATTCTTCTTCAAAAATCTCGTCTAGGTTATAAAGCAACTGCTTCTCTTTTATCTTGGTAATGGTTGTAGGTGTAGCTGTCTCTACCCTGTGTGGCATATTCTTAACCACACCTGTCGTGTAATCTTTGCTCCAGCCCGTTATATAGAAAGGTGCAAACCAAGCCATTATCTTGCTATACACAATACACCACATATCACCTATATACTGCCACGAACCAACCTGCCCTAAATCTTGATTATAAATAGAGCAGGTTACTAAGCCATTCGTATCCCGAACTACAAACAGGTGATTCTGATAAATCTTCCAGTAGATTGTGTTCTGAACATCTAGGGTGAAGAGAGGAGATAGCAGTGTTATATGCGTTGCCCTTTGAATGATAAGGGTGGACTCCCCTAGTTTTTCAAACGATTCAATATCGTCGTCCTCATAGATGAGCATGGTTTCGTGCTCAACCGTTAAGTGTGACCCTTTCAAAATAGCCAGCATAACTACTTCTTCCTCCTCCTGTCAGAACTTTTGATAATAGATTCACCAATACCTTCTATCTTAGAATCCTTATTAGAAGAAACATTGCTAACCCTTTTTTCACCTGGTCTATCCGCTTTACTTGACATAGCGGAGCTTTTCTTTTGTGTGGTTTTTGGGCGTAGAACAATCCACGCCACAACGCACACCACCACTATCACTCCTGCAATAACACCAATCTCCATCATAGGTAATCACCTAAAATTTCGGACAAGTATTCAGGATCATCATCGTCAGTATAAAGTAATTTCCCAATCTCGTATTCTAAACCCTTCATGCTTATCTCTGTAGGCAAAGTGTCACCCAGAAGGTCTGTGACAAAAGCCTCATAGTTAAACTCTAAGTCGCCAAATTCATCCATGAGAATAACTTGCAAATCCTTAATATTAGGGTAGCGGGTAGTCTGATAATTCATTACTTGTAGGCTAAAAATGTTTTCCCACATGTCACCCCACGCATCGGAGTTATAGTCTGCTAAAATACGTGCGAACATTTTGAACGATTGTGGCACAACAGTTATAGGACGGCTAATCGAACTTTCTAGCAACATCATCAACATAAGTATTTCAGACTTGGTATTTACCTTGCGTCCTAAGAAATTCTCGACCTGATATGATGAATAAAGGTGAGGCTCAATATCTACTAAGCCGATAGGACTGTCAGATAAGAACTTTAAATCCTCAACCCTTATCCGTTTTCTTTTTTGGATGTCAACGTAAATATTTGTCACAATCCCAATATAATAGCCATCGCTAGTTAAATTACAAGGATTGTGAATTAGATACTCGTCACACGCTTTCCTTAAAAGGTCTTTATTAAACTCAGAATAAAGGAAAACTTTTGTCTTTCCCTCTCTTCCTCTTACTAACAGTTTCTTACCAACATATGTTTCCTTTAGAGCTTCAATACTTTGCAAATTAACTGTCTCCTTTCATACTTGCAGAACGTGGAAATAATTTGGATATTCCAGTTCCATAACTTACCCTTTCAATACACCAAGGCATTATTGTCATAAGAATATTTTTCATTAGAGTACCAGTAAATTCCCCCGCAAAATTAGCATCAATATTTAAATCAAAGTTTTTGTCTTTTGCAACAACGAACCAGTAAGATTTAGAATCCTCCTCATCAAGAGTAAAGCACCACCGTATATTTTCATAAACCCATTCATAACTAACATTCGTGTTTGTGGATTCAGAAATATGCAGTGAGGGCAAAGGTATTGTTAAGGTATTCTGACTAAGAGCTTGTTTAAAATAATCAATAAAGCGCATAACTCTCCTCTGTAGTATAGGATTCTGTATGCCTTTTGAATGGGCTATAACCTTATCAAGAATTTCCATCGCTATTCACCCCCGTACTACCAAAGCCACCATCACCACGGATACTGCTAAGAAGTTCTTTCTCACCAATGTCTGCAAACTCTACCATCTCTACCTTTGCCACAATCATTTGAGCAATCCTATCTCCACGCTGTACAGAGAAGTCCGTCTCACCATGATTGATTAATAGCACTTTGACTTCTCCTCTAAAATCTGCATCAATTGTTCCTGGCGTATTAAGAACTGTGATACCATGCTTTAAGGCTAGACCGCTACGTGGACGAATTTGTACTTCATACCCACAGGGTATCGCAATCGCTATACCTGTTGGTATCAACACCCTTCCCCCTCTAGGCACTGTCGTGTCAACGTTTGCGTGTAAATCAAATCCTGATGCCCCAGATGTCTGGCGGGTAGGTGGGGGTATATCTGATGCTAGACGTTTAATTAAAAACTCCATTAGTATGCCTCCTCAAGCGGAACTAACAGTATGGTTACATTCCGCATATTTAGTTGTGATTCGGGTACTAGAAAGCTTATGCTTCCTTGCCATACTTTCTCGACATGGAAGTATGCGGGCTGTCTCCTTGCTCCTGTTCTTAGTTTTACCTCGCGTCCTTCTGGAGGTTGATTTTCAGGGGTAAATACAACCCATGTATACCCTGATGGTGCAAGCTGTCCACCAAACATATCATGTTGCTCTATAGAAGAAGACGGACTAGAGAGAGAAAAAAACAACCCGATAAGGATTAAAGGAATACCTGATACTAAAAGGATGTCACGAATGTAAGATGCATATAAAACACCACGTGCTATAGTTACAGTCGTATCCTTACTAAATCTGGCTACATAGTTGTTGTACGCATTCTCTAAGTTAAACCTAATAAAAAATATATTAAAAAGAAAAGTTAAAACCACATAGAGAAGACCAAAATAAAAGAAAGGTGACATATCGCTGAGGATAGTATAGACGATTCCTACTAATAGAAAGACTCCTATCGTTAGCCATGTTTCCCTCTTCATCCACCGCTCTGCTGACAAGGGGGTTGTGCGTTTCCAAAACATTATTAGTCCTCCCAAATGCTTCTACCAAAGTGGGTTTCAATTACCTGTGTTGTTGCTTCTGCATTGTAGCTAGATAGCCCAAAATATAGTCGTTTTATCTTAAAGATAATTCCTCTGTCCCATAGACTAAATAGGTTGGCTAAGAGAGTATTTGCACAACCATGCCCTGCAATTACAATCGCTGTTCCCTTTTCCACGTTCGCTAGGGGATGGATAAATGATAAAGAAGCGTCTGAAATGTCTGTTTTCACTTTTAACACTACGGCTTCTGGGTGGTCTTGCAAAAGCCCTTCAATCTTTACAGCCAAATCAGGGCAAGCCTGTGTAGCTCCGCTTGGCTTAAATATAAATAGCATGTTCTTCTACCTCCTCGGTTGAATAATTCGTTGACCTGTTTGTGGATTAGTTAAACGAATCCATACAGCATCTATCTCTATCTCCCAATCTTCTACGAGCTGGGTTTCGCTATAGTTCTGTATCTGCCAATGGAATCGAATAAGTCCTTCGTGTACTAACAACTCATAAGTACCCATTAGCACAACATCTGCAATTCCATCTACTTCAATAAAAGGTCCACGGAATAGAGTTGCTGTGAAAGGTCCAAACTCGTTAGTTTCTTCCAATGTTATATGAGTAAGCCATCCATTGTGTTGACCATACCATTCGCCATGAAGGTCTCGTTCCCTTAGTAGCTCAAGAAGCGATATATCTGGTACAATAAGAGTTGCTTCTCGTGCTACTGCTCTCAAGTTCTCTTGTACAACGATTGTTCCGTCTTGGCTCTCTAACCTTAGGTTAAGTTCTGCCAAAAGTGGTGTTAGTTGTCTTAAAGATATAAAGATTCTGTCTTCTTCAGAGCGTTCTAACACAACCCCTTGAAGTGTTACTACATCCACATTCATAGGTGCATTAGCCCTCATGTTTACTAATGAAGCTATGGCTACGACTGTGATGATTGCCATTACACCTATGATAAAGGGTGCTACTTTCATATTCTTTCACCTCACAAAATAAAAAGGACGACAAGGACATAATTACTTGTCACTTTGTCGTCCGCTTCTAATTTTATTTTAGTTCCACTCTTCATAATTGGAAGATGGGTTTGGTTCTTCTACTGCAGGACTTAATAAAGCATTCTTTTCTTCTTTTGATAATGTAACTCCAACGTTGGCTTTTTCTACACTAGCTATCTGTTGTGGGGTTGGCTGTTCCTCTTCCATCTCAACCCCAAAAATATGACAGTATGTTTCAAAACATGGAGGTATGGTTTCCTTCGGCAAGTTGTTAATAGCAAGTAATAATGATGACCGTGGGTCTAAAATGTGTAACTTAACTTTGCCGAAGTTAAAAGTGTGGATGATTTCCTGTCCCTCAATGTTAGGACTACCCTCGGCTATAATTCCTTCTTCCGCTACCTTAAACTCTGGGTACAAGTCGATAATCCACGACCCAATATAAAGTTCTTTTTCTTCCTTTGCTTTGGATGCTGGTAGAGCAATCCTGTTTAGAATCTCTAAATTAGTCATAATATTTGACTCCTTCTTAAATGTTGTTATTCTCATGATGTAGGGAAGCATACCCACATTTTTGGAATGCACCATACAGGGTTTGAACCTGCGACCGAATGAACCCATCCATAATGCGATGTTTCCAAATAACAAGGTTCGCCCGTTCTCGTCGAAGTATGTAGCAGTCCACGGATTAGTTGCGAAACCAGTATCATCCTCCTGATAAGCTAAATGACCCGTGGATGACCCTATAAAATAGGAAGCGGCTTGAGTTTCTGTAAAACGGAAAGGAACTCCACTCGCAATAGTGGGTTTAAATAGAAGCGTCTAATCGGTTGTGACCACTTACAGAAATGCCCGTTGGAATAAATTAGTTTGCCGCTTTCTTTAACCCTAACTTTTAAAGTTTCCTTGTCACCAAAACCCTTGTCGATTTCAGTCGTAGCTATAAATATAAGCCCTTTGTACTCTAACCCTTCTGGGTGGTTGCCTAATATATACTTGGTAAAATGCTTGCGAAATCTTCTCCGCCTAAAGGGGTCAACAAACTTAATCATGGATAGTAAATTTGTAATATCTAGCATTGTTTTATCACCACAATCCCTTACGAACTTCTTACGCTACTCGTGACATGTACTGTGCTTCGAATAAATCATACTCAGCTGTAACTAACAATTCTCTTGCTTTTAGATAATGGTTAGAAGCTACCTTGGCATATTTCCATTGCCCAAGATAATATCGCTTGTTAGCAAATTGAATACATGCAGAAAAACAACCAGAAGGTCTTTTGTAAACCCCAAGTATTTGTGTCTTAGAGTTCTTGTTAGCCTTAGTCCTTCTGTGATGCCCGTTTACAACATGACCTGCCTTATTAACATGTTTCATATCTCTGACCTCCCTCCCACGAATTTCTTATGCATTGGAAGGAATGGTACACGATATACACAAAGTAATCCTTCTTTGCTTTCCCATGAAACTAAACCAGGCGTACTGATAGCTAAGATAGGCTTACCTTCAAACTCCTCGTCATCTAAACCGCCAGTGTACAGTAGGTGAGTGAACCCTAGGTCTTCCTTGCCTAAATCACCTGTATAAAGAATGATTGATTTGCCTAATCCTGTGACTATTAGCTGTGATATTTCCTCTGAGCAGTCGCTGTCTACATCAATGACAATCAACCCAGCCGTGTCCTTTAGCTGTGATATTGATGTAGCGGTGAACATAGTAGGGAAGTTTAATAGGTCTACATACTCATCTTGCCTAGTCGTGTAAAGTGTGACTGGGATTGCCGAGTTGCGTGGATTGGTTAAATGTGTATAAATAAGACTGCGAAGTAGGTTAGTCTTTCCAGACTTACTTCCGCCTTTAATTTGTACATGACCATCTGGTGTCAGAATGTCTTCGTTGCGGAGACACAAAACTATTTCTCCCATAGGTGAAATCTCCTTATGGTATAATCTACAATGTTGCTGATATCTGCAAACATTGCGAAAGACGTGCTAGGGAATCGACCCTAGTAAAATCCCCTTCACGCCTGTCTTTCCTTAATTGTGATGCATGTACACAATTTCTCCTGTGTCTGCATCTATTAGCACTTGGTAAAACTATCGAAGAAAACGTGCTCTACTCCAAATATTTACTTGCCATAGATACCCGCCTGTCTTAGTCTTCACCAGCTTCTGTCTAGAATGACCATTAACATTAAAGTGCCAACTTGCAATAGCTACAGCTTCACTAGCTGATATGTTTTGGCTACATTCTCTTCTTGCCTGACATGCGGCAGTCGTCCCTACAACTGCTGTGGCTAAGAGTCCTAGCGTCATAACAATTAACATATAAATCCCCTACTTTAACTTGTTACGCTGAGTTGTCCAAACATGCTGGAAGATAGCTTCCCTCGTGCCTTCAGTTGCTCCCTCAAAAGAGATTGTGAAGATATCCTTCGTAATCGAAAGCACTTTCCCTTTTAGGAATAAAGGCTCGTCATCTTTTAGCGTTAGAACCAGGTGGTAGATAGTGTTCTCTTTTAAGTCTGAGGTGTGCTCTGACTTAGCCTTTGCCCCACCTGCGCTCATATCAAACGTAATTGCTTCCACCTCTATTAATTCGTCCTCACCATTTTCAAACGCTAGGGTTACGGGCTTTTCTGTACGTACACGGAAATGTTCTCTCCGTTGTAGCTTCTCTAGTGGCTTCTCCGCATAAAGAACAACTTCGTTCTCGTCGGACACTCTTACAGTAACAGACGTTCTCCAAATTTCTTTCGTGCCTACTAACTGGAGTTCAAAAAGGCTACCTTTCCTTGGCATCTCATCCCCATCAATTGTTGCCCTAAATCGAAGATTGCCGTCGCTTTCTGGAATGGCTTGCAAAATTCCAATGTAGGCTGGTGTCCCTAAAGTACATAGGTATATCCTAGTCCTAAGAGCTATATCTTCTCTCCATTTCATTTCGTTTCACCTCTCTGGAGGGCATATCTGCCCCCATATAAAATCAAATAATAAATTGCAAAGTACAAAGGTACTGCAAATAAAAACAACGGTAGAAGCATCCAAGTGCCTACCGTTGTTTTAAGGGGGTCTTTATAAACATTACATACAATTGAGTGGAAAGTCCTGTTACTATCTTCTCCTTTAAAAAGCTGTGCTAGAGACGAAGATATAGCTGTGACTATAGTGAGGATGATGTGCAGGATTGCAAGATTAAACCACATTTCTGTTCTACTCACTCCTTTTTCTTTTGCTGGTTGATTGAATTTACAAGTTCATAAACCATTTGCTATTCCAAATCCCACGGATTTGTTATCTGCCTTGTATACCTACCCTCCAATTTTATCTGATCCTCCGTTGCAGGAAATTTGGAAACTGCTTCGACAAATGTCCTGCAGAGGTTTATTGTCCATATTGCCCAATGTTTTCAAATGTGATATAATGCCGTAAATAGAGTTATTAGCACTAAAGATAAAGTTTTGCATTTTAAATTATATAAAATTTATTGTCTGTTTACTGGGGTTAAAACCCTCGCCTTCAGGCGAAGCCTTTAGGTCAACCAGTTTGCCGAGTTGTTTTGCATATGCGAAATATGTTTAGGGTTTCATCAAATCCGTGTTTGCCACAGCCGAGCCGAAAAGGTTTTAGCATACCCGAAATGAGAAAGATGGCGATACATGCAATCTTTAGGCGGCTTCAGCCGCCCAATCAACCCGCCGCCTTCAGGCGGTGGTGGTTGAGTTTTACTCTCGTTTTAAAATAAATTTTACGCCTATTTAAAGGCATAGAGGAGTATATCATGATTCCTAAATATTTATATCACTATAGTAGCATAGAAAAACTAGGAAATATAATAGAACATGGAACAATACGATTTACTCGTCTAGATGTTTTAAATGACCCACTTGAAGGCTTATTAGATGACATGGAAGATACTGTGTTTAAAATGTTAGTGTACCGAGGGCGCAATGCTGTAGAAGAAATAAATAATGTGTATAGTCCAATCAAAGTAATCTACATGGAGCGTTCCAAATTATCTGTACACACAAGTGCAGATGACTATATTTTCTTGACGGAATTGGGATTGAGAAAGGCCTACGAATGGAACTTTGAAAGCGAATGGAGATTCAAATTGATGTTACGCAAACAAATACCGAAGCAGGTAAGCGAACTTGAAACACAGGAGTATATTGATATTCCTTTCAATATCGGCAATATTGTAGAGATTCTAACATCGCCAAATATGAAGGACAGCGATATAGATATGATTAAAGGTATATTAGCAAAACGAGAAATAGAACCTCAGATAACTGGAAGTTATCTGAGGTTTAGAGCAAAAAAATACTAACCCAATTGGAGGGATTTTGATGATATATAACATATTGATACCTTATGAAAGCATGGGGACAGAACTTGCCATAGCAATTAAGGAAAAACTCGTGGATCATGACACTGAATTATTATTAATAGAAGGGAATGGGTACAAGGCTATTGATAATAAGGGTTTGGACAAATACACCTATTTTCTCATGGTTTTAAATAGAAAAGCAAGTTGGGATGAAGATAAAAATAAAGTGGTCTATACAAAACAGTATTCAACGAGCTACCAAAATTCAAAATCAATGTGGCCAAGCCTTAAAAAACGGTTCAATCATTGGACTTTCGTTGGGATTAGCACCTCTGTCCAAAGGAGGATTTTTCTTTGAATATTCCATATCCGTAATTGCAATTGAATTCGTTTTTAGGCATTCCTTCAATTCTTTTACAAAACGTTTCAATGCTGCCTTTGATTTGAATTCTGTAAAAAAATGTATGAAATCTACATCATTAGGCACAGGGATAGGAATACACCTTCCTATGTTCTTGTAATCCATACACCAACCTTCAAATAATTGGCTCTCTATAATATCATCTAAATTTATCTCACCAACATTATCTCTATATACATAGTAATGAATTTTTACAGTTTCAACTATTTTTATATTTACACTGTCTGGGTCAAGTGGGTAATATTTTTCTGTTGGGAAGCCATCTCCATCTATCATCTTACTATACATATGTTCATGCGATACCAAATTTTCAAATACTGCTGTTAGTTCTCCAGTAGTATCTGCTCCGTTAGCGATTCCTGTTTTTAGAACCTGCAGTGCTTTTTTTGTGTCCTTGAATTTTTCTACTAAAATGTGTGCATAATTCAGATACATTGCTGGAAAATTTAGTTTTTTTTCATAAGCTTTTTCAAAATAATACAAACTTTCATGTAGGTTTTCACAGATTATGGCATAGGAATAGTTTATCATTGCGTTTTCTGGGTAAGTTTGCACACATTTGTTAAGTATATCCTTGTATTTATTTTGCGGTATCCTATATAATATCGAAACCTCGCGTATCAGCATTGCAACTCTTTCAAAAGCCAATTCCACGTCTGGGTTATGTTCAAATGCTTTAACATAGTATTCTAATGCTTTCTTTTTATCGCCACGTTCATAATAGAAAAATTCTGCAAAGTTAAAATATTTATACCAAGTACAATTTTTAAATGAAACGCATTTTTCAAAAAGTTGCTGTGCATCGTCTAACTTTTTGGAGGACATAAAATATACAGCGACTGTCATGCAAATACTGCTATTTAAAGCGTTTTTGCTGTCAAGAAGTTCTATAAGAGACATGAGATGGTCAAATACATTCGATTTTGTACAAAACACTCGAGTAAACAATTCAAATAATCTAAAATTTTGAATTTTCGCATTATCGTTTTCAAGTGCTATTTTTATAATATCAATACAATCTTCAATCTCATTTTCTCTTGCCATTACAGCCACACATCTAGCAACAAGTTCTTCATCAAAATCTTCATATTGCGAATACTCAACCAAATAATTTATTAATTGGCTGTATGAAGTTGGCTTAATCAAAAGCATTGACTCTATAACATGATGTAGATATTGTTTTTTTAGTGACATATTACTAGTTGAAAGTAGAGCATTTAAGAAATATTGAAGAGCCTTTTTGCTTTTTTTCAAACCACATCCGTTAACAAGACCTAAATAATAGTTTGTAATATGATATGCAGGGTTTAAATTGTAAGACTGCAATAATAAATTTTCAGCCTCAATCCAATCTTTTTCTTGTATTAAAATGGATGCATAGTCGTTATAGACATCGCTGTTTGTGTCATCTAATTGCAAACTTATTGAGTAGTGTTTTTTTGCGGTGACATTATAATTTAATTTTTCAGCACATAAATCTGCATACACATGATGAGTATGCGGGTCAATCGGATAATCTGCTATTGACATTTCAAGGTACTGTTTAGCAAGACTATATCGTTCACATTTTTGAGCTAACCATGCTTTTGCTTGAGAAATGTGAAAGTCGTTATTTAGTTGATGTCGTAGAATATATTCATTAAGCAGAACCTCTTTGGATTCATAATCACCTTCGCCATTAAAAATCTTTGAAACGCTCTCAATGTGTACTCGATATCCATGTGCGTGTTTCTTTATTAATAAATCCAATATCTTTTCTATACGAGACTCTTCCTCTTCCACACATTTTATATCTACTACCCTTTCAAAAAATGTAAATAGATAGTGCTTTATATCTTCAATAATTCGCAAATCTTGTGCTACTGCTTGTATAGGAAGCTTTGATGCTTTTTTTCTCAATATTTTATGCATAGAATCCCAATATTTGTAGTAAATCTCTTGCTCCTCCAAACAAAAAAAATTTGCATTTTTCCTTCTTATGGGAACTATCTTTTCTGCAAATTCATCACATTTTGTCAACTCTTTCAATTCATACATACAATTTTTAGAACGTAGACATGTGTCGCTAATAATCATAATTACACTATTCGCATTCTTTATTCTCTTCATAAAGGATTTGATATTTTCAAGAGAATCAACATCATGTATGTCCCTTATAAGAAGGATTCCATGTAATTTAAAAACATTATCAATTTCATCTGCTAGATCACTGTCTCCCCAAGCATACGAAAGAAATATTCTTTTATTTAATATGCCTTGTAGCATCTTCGTACTCCTTCTGCTTAAGTGCTTAAAGTAGCCAAAGCGAAAATATATGTTTGCTTTATTCAATCAAACTCTATGATTATACAACGTAACATTATAATTTCTTGTACAGATTAGTGCGGACAAATATTGTTACAATGCTTACCGCAACAACTAATATTGTGACGACACTTACAAGTAGAGGAATGAACGATAATCTTTCTCTTATTTGACTAAATATTGAACTATTATCGTATTCAGTCACTACAATGTACTCATCATTAGTCGTTTCTAATTCATATATTATGAGATATGTGTTGTTTGATGATTGTTCGCTCAAAAATGCAATGTGATTTTGAATTGTGGGCAATAGCTCCATCCCAATAAAAAAATAATCAGCACTATTGTATAAAGTAACTTCTGCTATATTAAATGCACTGAATACTTCATCCAACCAATAAAAAATGGTAGATTCGCCCAATATATTTATATGGATTTCATGGGGCAAAGAGTCAACTTGCTGTAAAAAAGAATCAATTTGCCACAAAAATCTTATAAGACCGTGCCATAGAAGGTCTAAAGCACTTTCGATTTGGACACCTGCAACAAGTCGCGCAGTACTTGCCTCGTTAATCCCTACATTCTCAAATAAATCAAACAGGTAAAAACAACATTCCTCAAATGTCAAGCCTAATTCTGTTCGTGTGTATAAAAAATTTGTAAATTCATTTCGTAACAATGTATAAGCCATTATCATCTCATCAATGCTACTTTCGTGCAACATCACCGATTGTTCCAAAGAATACGTTGTTTCCAAGATAATACCAATAAGTTGCTCAGAATCAGTTCTCGGTGAGTGGGCAAGTGCAAAACTTTGATGATGAAAACTCATGACTACTACAACAACAAAACAAACGTAGACAAATCTTCTGTACACATTTATCCCCTTCTTCACATCGTTTTATCAACACCCTCCACAGTCTGTTCTCTGATATATCCATGCCGTTTCAATCTCTTTGAAATTATAAAAATCAAATAATCCCTATTTAATCATGTTTCTCGATTATAGGTTAAAAATTCAGATTTTTGGGTTTTAAGTGTACCAATATTTATCAGAAATTTCATATAACCAGCTATCTTACACCAACAGTGGTGTAATCTTCCCAAAGCCAGTAGTTTAATAAATTAGTGTAGGTTCGATTGTTATAAATCCTGTAGTGTTGATGATTATAAATTTCATTAACAAAAATCTCGGAGCTAACTATTCGATTGTTTTCTAACAAAAAATCAACTTGAAAAGTAACAGTACCCGATACTGTGGCTCCTAAGAAAAGTGAAAATCTACTAAATCCATCAGGTGCTATTACCCTAACAATTTCGGGTAGCGACCATGTATATGCTCCACTTGACTGCAGGAAATCCTCAACATCAAGAATGTTCAAGTATATAGCATCAGGTGGGATTCTATGCATAATAGGTGGGGGACGGTACATCCAACTCAACCAAAAATAATTATCTTCAATATAAAACAACTCTCTATAACCTGTTACGCTTGCAAAAACAAGTACAGTATCTACTTGTTGCCATTCTCCAGTCATCTCCATATAATCCAGAGTTAATTCTAAAAATGTAGGCATGAAATCATCATCACAATAACTATAAATAATATCACTAGTTGATACAACACCTAATAACATAGTATATCCTACCTGCAATTCATCAACTGTGATAATTTTTTCGTGAAATGCAGTTCCCACAAAATCAATCGTAAATATGCAATTTGTAGCATCTCCAAAGCCAACATTAGTTACAAACATTTGTATGTTGTCTATTCTGAACCTATTTTCGTACCGAATTAAATCATAAGTGAATCTAAAATAAAATACAGGATGAGGATTTGGAATAAACTCCAACACATTTAACTCCGCCCCCAAAATTAAGCCACTCCTATTTCCACTATTTGTAAATATGAAGTCTGCTTGAGAAAACCTATTTTCTCGTCTTGCAGCTACTGTAAACCCCCTTTCATTTGGGATACTCAAAATATCATTGTAATGTTGAGGATTTGTAAAATGTATTTGTTCATTGCTACATATTCTACATATTGGTGGGCTAGAAATTACATTCATATGTTCTACATAATTGGTATGCTCTCCATTAGTATAAAGATACAGATTTGATTCACTTTCGACACAATCTATGTTGTAAATTATTGAAATCGGCACATATTCATTGTCTGGAATCTGCCTAATATAACCTAAATTTGGTGAGATTAATCCTGCTCTCAAATAATATTCGGCATTTGGGTTTGTGGGAATTATAGGTATATTACTAAAATCATGTGGTGTCCCTGAAATATCTCCTCGTACCAGTCCAATGTTAGGTTCTTGGGAATTTTGCATTACAAGCACCATAACACCTACACATATAAAAATACAAAATGCAATCAAACTCAACATTATTTTTTTCGTCTTTCCAGTAGTGCCTTTTATTTCGTCAGCTGTATGATTTTTAATTTCCTTCAAAATCACATCTACAAATTCATGTCTACGATTTGGATACCACAAGCATGTAATTCCCATATTTGACAGTCGCTTACGCTTCTCATGAAAAATATCATCTTCAAAGGAGTCGGAAGGGCACTCTAACACAGCGTAGTGCTTACGATGTTGTGACAATGCCACCTTTTCTAATAGTTGCATTGTTCGGTCAACTTCAAGGCTACATCCCAAAAAGAGCAGTATATTTTGACTAAGCGCATTGCTCATAAAAGTGACATATTCACTGTTCAAGTCTTTGCCATAATACTCATCATACTGACTTTCTGTAAAAGCTATTTTATCAGTAGACAAATAATCTCCATGAAGTTTCAACAAGTAATTGAATACACCTTGAGCGAAATCACCTCTAACAACCACTGATGGTTCGTATGGAGATAGGGAATCCTTAAATGCACATCCAGCATCGTCAAATACTTTATCTAGTAGCCTATCAAAATTTGTAGTAATAACAGTGCGATTTCTAAAAATCTGAGGAAGAAAGGAAATAGGCATATTACTATATTTTCCCTTTATTATTTTTGTATCTTGAAATATATGTTTAACTTCGTCTATAAAGTCTGCCTTCCCCAATTCATCTTGTAAAACAGAAGCTGCACGCTCAAATTTACCTTCAGAAATTAGTGTTGTTGCAGTTTCTTTTGCTTGTTGTCGAACATTATCATTGTCTATCATTATTGTCAAAAATTCTATCCATGTTGGATAAATGGGAACCGACATTCCAGCCCCTATAAAGGGTATTACAAGTCCTCGCTTCATTGCATCTATCAGCGAATCTAATGCTTGTTGGTTCTTATTGAAAAAATCAAACAATTCCTTTATTTGGGTCTTATGGTTATCCATAATTCACCTCTTTCCTTGTTTATGCAATCCCAATACCAGATTCAACAACAATAAGAGCCTTTTTAGTTCTTATTTAGAAATATTAATATCTACATAAGAGATTGTACCACGGAATTTCCATTTCGTCAAAATCTACTAACTTAGGATTTGTTCAAAAATAACTTGACTATTTGCACTCACTATTTTTGTAAAAATACAGTAGAGTTTAAAGATAAATCATCTTATTATTTTTGAACAGTTCCATTAGAGAAGACTATTTTGGTACTGTATACAAATGTACTTGTGTGGCAATCCTAACTTCACGCATCAACAAATAGATGGTTCATATGTACGCCATCTAGGAAAGAGGCTTTATGGAAATAGGAAACAGAATAAAAGAAATTCGCACAGCCATAGGTATTACTCAAGTTAAATTTGCCGAGAGGATAGCAGTAGCAAAAAGTTTAATTTCTGAACTTGAAAATGGAATAAAAGAACCAAATGAACGTGTGGTACGGCTTATAGTTGCAGAGTTTAATACTTCAGAAAATTGGCTCAGGTCAGGGATCGGTTCTATGTTTAATGAGGATGTTAGTGCAGAGGTTTCAGAGGCAATTGGAATTTTCAAATCATTAGACCAACGATTCCGAGAAGCGGCACTAAAAATGTTAGTAGTGCTTAAAGAAACAAATGAAGCTGGCGCGCATAAATAGGAATATAAGGAAGAACTCGTCTTAGTCTTCTTCAAAATCCCTCTCCTTTAGCTTTTTAGAAGTAAATAACCCTCTGGTTTTTACTCCCGATATAAGGAAGGGATGAAGTTTTCTCTTCTTGAATAAATTTGCCTAATACAAGCGCATCAACGTAGGATAATATCTCAGGATATAGCTTAACTATCTCTTCTTCCTCAAAGCCTGTGTATACCCATATGTCTAGAGCTGTTTGCTGTCTTATCTTTTTGCACAAGTCTAACAAAGCCTCATATTGGAAGAAGGGGTCACCGCCTGATATGGTGACCCCCGTAATTCCAGCCGTACTTCGTATATCTTTGATAATTTCTTCTGTGGTAGTTTCCGTTCCTCCCAAAAAATTATGGGTGTGTGGATTATGGCATCCAACAGTAAGCGTCAAATAAACCCACGGCTACGACTAGACGTGGGTTTATTTGACGCTTACATCCAACACACCCATGTTTACATCCTTGGAAGAAAACTACATACCGAAGCCCTAAGCCATCCTGTGTGGAATAGGGTTCTTTTCCTGCAATCCGTACAGCTGTCATAATAATTGCCCCAAAGCATAGCCTATACTTGTGCGAATTATCAAGTCAGCTCTCTCATCAAACGCTGTCTCTGAATTATTTATTAGAACAAGTTTATCGCCTGTGTAATAATGAATCAGAGCCGCGGCTGGATACACGCTTAATGATGTACCACCAATAATTAACATGTCGGCTTGGAATATATAATTTGCGGCTTCTTCTAGGAGTTCATGTTTTAACTGTTCCTCGTAAAGTACAACATCAGGCTTAACAATGCCTCCACATTCGCATAGGGGTATGCCTACGTCAAGGATTGCGTCCACGTCGTAAGGCTTCGCGCATTCCATACAGTAATTCCTATGTGTAAAGCCGTGCAACTCCAACACATTTTTACTCCCAGCCATTTGGTGCAGTCCATCTATATTCTGAGTGAGTACAGCCTTTAGCTTGCCTTCCTGCTCCAGCCGTGCTAATGCTAAATGGGCTTTGTTTGGCTTAATCCCAGGCATAATCATCTTGCTCCTGTAGAATTTGAAGAACTCCTCTGTGTTACTTTTGAAAAAGCTAGAGGACAGGATAACTTCTGGAGGATAATCATACTCTTGGCTATACAACCCATCAATGCTTCGGAAATCAGGGATTCCGCTTTCAGTAGATACTCCTGCGCCACCAAAGAAAACAATGTTATCGCTTTCAGCAACCATCCTCTTTAGGGTCGTTATACCCTTGTGGCTAACCCAGTACCTACTGCTTGGGGTTTCACCTTCTAAAGCCTGCTTTACATCTGTTAAGGCTTGGAGATATCCATCCGCATAATCATTCTTTGCCTGTTGCTTCACATGCGCTATTGTTAGGTTTAGGTCGTGCTTAATCCCAGCCATAGTCTTTTTCCTTTCACATTCCCAGAAATGAATTATCCATAAGTCAACACTTCAATTTCATATTTAGAAAAATCTTTTTCTACCCTAATGTATTGCATTGTGTCAGGGAGAAATATATCCTCTTGCATGTGGTCATTGAAAAGCAAGGAGAAGTATCCATCTCTTTCCTGCTCTATAACCCTAACTATTTTCTTCAAAAGATGGGACACCTTGAAACGCAACTGAAAATCTTCAGCAATAAACTCCATCTTTTCATCTTCAGGAATCAGTCTTAATATTGCTTTCATTCTACACCATCCTGTCATGCTTCACCCTATCTTTGACTTCTGCCTTCTTCGCGTTATTAAAGTTATTAAGAGTGCCTGTTAGATAGCCAGTGATACGACGGATGCTGTCAAACGGAATCTCGTCAAAGTTGTTTCTTCCGCAGTTAGGACACTCGTTTCTAATAACTCCAGTATAACCGCAGACAGGGTCATAATCAACAGGGTGGTTAATCGCCCCATATCCGATATCCAGCCCATGCATCATACGAACAATGGCTTCAACCGCTTCTGGATTGTGGCTTAAATCTCCATCAACCTCTACATAAGCGATATGCCCTGCGTTACAGAGTTCGTGATATGGTGCTTCTAAACGGAGCTTGTCATACATAGAAATTTTGAAGTCCACAGGGATATGATTAGAGTTAGTATAATACTCTTTATCTGTTACCCCAGCTATATTGCCATACTTCTTCCTATCTAGTTTTAGAAAACGTCCTGCTAAACTTTCTGCTGGCGTGGCTAACAAAGTTATGTTAAGATTTAGTTCCTTAGACTTCCTATCACAGTACTCTTTCATAGCTGAGATGATATCTAAGCCTAGGTTGGCTGTCTTTTCGTCTTGCCCATGATGGTAGCCTGTTAATGCTGTTAGGCATTCTGCTAATCCTACAAAGCCTAAGGATAGTGTGCCTTGCTTTAATATCTCCTCAATGGTATCCGTGCGGGATAGTTTTTCTGAGCCTGACCAAACTCCCTCACCCATAAGGAACGGGTAATTATAAACATGTTTCTTCTTGAGGATGTCGAACTTATAAAGAAGGAACTCCAACGTAATATCCATAGCCTCCTTAAGTTGTTCGTAGAAAATATGTTGAGGCTGGTGTTTTGTCTCCAACGCTATTCTTGGCAAGTTAATAGAAGCGAAGCCAATATTCCCTCGTCCTGAAACAACTTCGTTGGTAGGGTCATATGAGTTGCCAATAACTCTCGTTTTGCAACCCATTGTGGCAACCTCTGTTTCTGGTCTGCCGTGCTGATAATATTGTGCGTTGAAAGGTGCATCAAGGAAAACATAATTAGGGAATAACCGCTTGCCAGTTACTCGACAGGATAGCTGGAATAGGTCATAGTTGGCATCCCCCTTGTTTAAGTTGACTCCTGCCTTAACTTTGAATATATGTTGCGGGAATATTGGCGTTTCTCCTCCACCCATCCCCGCTTCTAAGGCTAGGAGGATTTGCTCTGTCACCATCCTGCCAGCTCGTGAAGTATCAGTGCCATAATTAATGCTGGAGAATGGAACTTGTGCACCTGCCCGCGAATGTAGGGTATTGCAGTTGTGAATAAAACCCTCCATCGCCTGATAAGTGTCCTTCCTCGTCTTTTCTTCTGCCTGCTCCCAAATGCTCTCTACAAACTTACCGAGAAGGATGCTGTTCTTAAAAAGGAAGACTTCTTGTATATCTGCGATTAGGGACATTGATGCTCGGCATTTTTCAATCGTTGCCAATGTCCGAAAATTAGATGATGCGAAAAGTTCTTGTAGCTTTATTTGGGAGACTTCCACATCTAAATCGTTAAGAAGCGCAATAACAAAAAGGGAGTCAGCTAAGAGTCCAGTGAGATGCCTTGTGAAAGTCTTTCTAACTCCAGGTGCTAAATAATAATCAAAAAGAGGGACACTTTGTCCCCCATGCTGGTCGTTCTGGTTGGCTTGAATCGCAACTGCTGCTTGGTTTGCGTATGAGCCTATACGTTGTGGTGGACGGATAGAGCCATGCCCTGTATTAAATCCATCATCAAATAGTTTGGCTAAATCAATTTGACAGCACGTAGTTGTCTTATCCAAAAAGTCTAAGTCGTGCCAATGCCCTCTGCCTGAAGTATGAAACTTGGCTAGATGCTTAGGCATTGAGTGCAGGTTAGCTTCCTTTGATAATTCTGAACCAACCTTTAACATAATACCCATTGCACCATCAGGGTTAATGTTGGCATTCTCCCTCATATCCTCATGCTCGCTTGATAGAAGCTCGCTATATACATCTAAGATTTTGCTGCCTTTGTACCTTATAATATTTCTTTCTTCGGAATATTTTAGATACTTACTCTGAACCTCTTCGTAGCCTTGCTTTCCTAACTCTCTTATAACTGTTGCTTGAATATCACCAATGCTGTAAGGTGAATCATACTCTGCGTGACACCAGCCCGCAATATCTACAGCCACTCTAACGGCTTCTTCTTGTGCTAAACCTGCCTTCTCAATTGCTTCTGCTATTCGTGAAACTTCAAAGGCTACAATTTCACCATTTCTCTTTTCCACTAAATACATTGTTGTACACTCCTTCTTATATTTATGTTTCAAAGCTATGCTTCAAAGCTATGTTTCAAAGCTATTGTTTCAAAGAAAAAAGAGGATAGGAGACATTTCTCCATACCCTCTAAACTTTGATATTAATTCCCAGTTGGAAGCCAATCAACTTCAATCCCTCCTATCTGATACCCTGGCTCTGGGTTGACTTTTCCACCCCAATAAATACCAGCACCAGGATGCCCAAGTTTGCAGAGTTGCTCTCTCGAAACACTACGTATTTCGTCCTTGGTATCAGCAGTAAATAAAATGAGAACCTTTTCTTCCCAATCAGGTCTACCCTTAGGGGCTTCTTCAACAAGTACATACAAAAACCATTTGTCAGTGTGAACAACATGTCGTGCTTCTTTCATGGTAATCACAGGTTGGTTTTCTAATTTCTTCAACATCTAATCAACTCTCTTTCTTTTTCCTATTCCCAGTAGGAAGCCAATCAACTTCAATATCTTCCGCTACTTTACATCCTTGTTCTGGGTCAACTTTGCTACCCCAATAAAGACCTGCACTAGAGTATTGTGGTGTGTCAAGTTGCTCCCTTGGGACACTACGTATTTCATCTTCAGTATCTGCTACGAATAAAACGCGAACCTTTTGCTCCCAGCTTGGTTGACCTCTAGGGACTCTTTCGACGATAACATACCAAAACCATTTATTAGCGTGAACAACATGTCGCTTCTTCCAAGGTAATCACAGGTTGGTTTTCTAATTTCTCCAACATATAATCATCTCCCTTAATTTTTCTTACTGAAAACAGAACTTCGTGTCATGCCTTTCTGTGCTGGTTTCCAATCAAGCCATTTTTCAAAGTCTTCGCCATGTAAGATGGACTGCATATATTCCTTGTCTAGTAGCTCGTTGTTGCAGAACTCATCAAAGCAAACCCAGCACTCACCATTAAAGCCATGCTCCTCGCTGTAATCGTTCATGCTATAGCTTCTAGATGTAACCCAGTTAATTTGATATATCATGTAGAAGAGTTCACGTACATCATGTGGATTCACCCTAAGATTGGTATACTTGTCAATCATATCAGGGGTTAATTCAATGTAGTATGGATAAGTGGACTTGCAATTGATTCCGTCATTCCTTGCTAATTTTGAAGCGACTTCATCAGTAATGCCACTACATTCATCACAACGTTCCACAGCGAATAAGTCGTTTCGGTCAGATATAACATATCTTTTACCTTCACACTTTGAGCATCGTATCTCGGCAGGGGCTGGCTCTTTTACAAGCCCGCTAAGGTCACCACCAAAGCTACCCTTTTTACCCATTACTATAAATCCATCGACTTCCTTTTCTGTCACAGTTATAGCATCGTTCGGGTTTTTAGACCAATGTAAAGTGCCTTGAGCGTAACCCATGAAATATTCACCAGTCTTTTGATTCTTAACACGAAACATAATTTTTCCTCCTTACGCCTATTGTAGACGTTCTTTCTGCATATAATAAAAAGATGCCCGTTACCATGATGAGTAGTAACGGGCATCTTTTTATTAGAGTTATATTTTATTGGTGAGATTCTCCCCATCAACCACAAGTGCCACTTCGCGAATATTATTCGCGCGAGCATGGACTAACAACTCTTCGTGATTATCTCCTAGACATACAGGTATTCCTATTTCTGGTATATGTCCTACAGTACTTTGGACAAGAACATAGTTGTCTGGATATGCTTCTGCAATTTCGACAAAACTCATTTCTGTCCCATTGTCTATCGTCTTTAACATCGCAGACTCCTCTCCTATCGTTAGTCATAAACAACGGTTATCATTCCATTTTCGTCTACTTCTGGGTCGTGAAATAGAATATATGAATCATACTCTAGTTGCTCTTCTTCTGTAAAAACTTCCTTTGATGAGAGTTCTTTGTAACGAGGATGTCTCTCTGATACAATCAAATGTCTTTGTTCT
>Ga0123355_10004147_pt1 | contig 21023 bp, 16 predicted proteins | sample TergutEmb28metaG_3_FD_89872 | JGI IMG/M metagenome (GOLD analysis project Ga0123355, IMG submission 89872) | Embiratermes neotenicus P1 segment gut microbial communities from Petit-Saut dam, French Guiana - Emb289 P1 | ecosystem: Host-associated > Arthropoda: Insects > Digestive system > Gut ...
CAAGCTCCTGAGGATGGATGTATTAACATCCGAAACATGTTGAGCATTAAATAAAGAAATAATAAAGCAAGTGACATCAAGTTGGTCTCTCTTTACTCAACTATCAAGATGATGCACGGCCCAGTAAACATAAGATTCTGAAAATTACAATATGCGTGTTCCGCGAAACCATATAAAATTTTGAAAGCCTCGATGAAGCCTGCGTCATACCATTTGCAATCTTGATGTAAACTGCTGTACTATAATCTTCCCTTTGTCCCCATGTTGGTCTGCTTATTTGAAACGCAGTACTCTCTTTACCTGATCAATTAGCAGTTGACATTCATGATCTAGCAAAAACGACTCAGACCAACCATCTAGCTTACGCAATACGCATCCACACTCAGATTACATAAGCAGACGCCTAGCGTGGTATTTACTGATTCTAAGAACAGCCTGCAAGTTCGATTTGGGTAAAGGATGTCTGTGTTACATCATTTTTAGACCTTAGAGGAATATTAGAGCATTGCATATGTGGTTTATTTTGCCATCAACACAGCAACCGAAACTTAGGGTACGGTGGCATGTTGATAGTGACGCAGCAGTGTCTCGCGCTGGCGTACCTGAATGGCGCAAAAATTTTTGCAGGCGGTCAAGAAGACGAGCACTTTGATTCGAAATCCGGTAAACCCATAAACACGAAAGCCAATAAAAACATTGAAACAATTCGAAATTTGGTGCGTACTGATAACTGCTGAATCACTGGAATAATAGCTGAGATGCTAAACGTGCATAATGAGTCAACTAGCAAGATTTTTCGAAGATCTGGGCATGAGAAATGTATGGGTGAAGATGGCAACCACAAGTTCCGGCGCACGACCACAATATGAAAGTAGATGTTTGTACCGACCTCGTTCCAGGAAATGTACTGAGTATAGTTATCACAGGTGACGAGTCACTGGTATTCTAGCAGTCCTTCGAAACTAAAAGATAACGCCTCCAATGAAATACGAACGTCTCCCCGACAGAAGAAGGCAAGAATATCAGTCTCCAAAGTTAAGGAAAATGTAGAAAAGGTAGAGTTGTCCCCGTACACGCCACGAAGGCAAACAGGGGGAGTAGAGGTACAGCTCCACTGTTTCTTAATCTCGGCACTAGGCGGAGGTGAGTGGTCAACCGTCTACACCGGCCGCTTTACCCTCGGGAAATAATCCCGGTACCCACTGAACAGGAGGCTGAGTGGCCCCCAGAGCTGGTCTGGACGGTTTTAAAGAAGAGAAAATCCCTTGCCCCTACCTGTATTCAAACCCCGTACCGTAAAGCCCGTCGTTATACCGGCTTTCCCCAAAAGTGAAGACAATACTGAATGTGCTTTCGGCATTAAAGTTACCACGCGGCACAACTATCCTCCAGCGAGGCAAACGGTCTACCAATACTCGACACAGACGATCTGCCTTGTCAAAGAGAAAGCACGCGTCGTAAAAGAAAGTGTGTTCTTCATCACAGAAACTCCCCTTCTCATTCATCATCGCAAGCGAAGCAATTTTTGCCCAACAAGCAAACCACAACGTGGAACACACACCCTACTCGCCAGATCTCGCTTCCTGCACATTTTTCTATTTCCAGGACTGAAAGGTTTCATGAAAGGAGCCCATTTTGACAACGTGGAGGCGTATGACTGAGCAACTAAACAGCATTCACGAAAAGAAATTCCAATGAAGTTTAGAAACATGGGAGAATGGAGAAATGGGGATTACTTTAAAGGCGATAAGCTTTGAAGTCTGTAATTTTCAATGATGAAAGCTGTAATAGCCAGTCTCGATTCCGCTTTTCCAACCCTTTAAGAGGCAACAGCTGCAGCGGTAGAGTCCAGTTGAAATGTGATGGCACACGGTGACGCAAGGGAGGGGAAGTGAAGGGAAACTGGCGAATGGAGTGGGTAGCCAGTACTCTTCAAACTACTTCGGAACATGGTATATCCAGCATTACTACCGCTGATGCGCACACCTCGGCTGCCAGTAGTCTACTGAACTGACGCCCCCGCCGATTTAAATGGACTCGTCCGTTTCGCCGAAAGACGAAATCTGGTTTCTGCGCGTGTGCCGTCACATTTCAAACGCAGTCTACTACCAATACACATTTTCTACCAAAGGGAAAATATCTGACGTAACCCATCCATCAAGCATTATCACGAATCAGTGCACTCAATCAACCCGCTTTAACCTCGGCAAGACTCGGTGGCTTTATCAAACAGACATGAGTATTATATTGTAAGTAGGGCGTGCTGCACGCTGCAGGTGAGCGCTGACCTACTGCATTCGAAGTCAGGCACTCAGATGCTAAGTGTTAACTCTCATAACACGACAAGCCTACTACATGACGTAGAATTTAAAAAAATGCATATTGCGTTTGGACGCTCCTAAGAATAAACAGACATGATTTCCGTAAAGAGTATTAACAGCCTGATCTTCCTAATGGAGACATACTATGTTTTCTTTGACATATGTAATGGATTTCTAAATATTATTCACACATATTTTTGGCTTCATCACATTTAAATCCATCTGAACGAAACTTGATCCCGAACCGACAAACAGAATACTAAAGCAGACACTGGAATACAGCACGTAGTACAAAGGGATTCTGGACATCTGAAGGATCTACTGCAACTAGGGGGTTTAGGAACAGTAATCCGAGCCTAATCCTGCACAGTACTGGGTGATCATGACGCGTAAGCTAGACTAAGGCAAAAAATGTAGTGTGTTCAAGTATTCGCGCAAATGCAAGAGAATATCAAAAGATGTTACCATCAGATAACATGACATGGCAGAAAAACGCATCCATAAAATGTGCAAATATAGTGGGAGTTCGTAAGGGTCGAACTGGAACAGACATGAGGCTAATCGACGCTGCCGACACGGCTCAGGGCCCACAGCTGACAGCGAGCACTTCTCGTAAACGCCACTGTTTTACTGAGGCTTTCAAAGTCCTGTGTAACATTCGGTTATTTTTTAACCGTGAGGATCTCTCAGCCCCCATCGCCCAGTCGCAAGTATGGAGGATCACACCATGTCGACTCTTCGTTATCACTTATTTAACGCATTCACAGCCACCCATCATGTCTGCAAGCCGTCTCCTCTATCCGCAATCTATGGACGAGCCATAACACGGTACCACATAATTTTTTTTTTTTCAATAAACGAGACAGTACATCAAATATTTACGAATGCCAATACGCCTGAATTTCAGTTGACATTCTCCATCGTCCAAGAGACCTACAAAATGTTCACATAAAGATTCCGAAACCCACGAGGTTGTAGTCCCTTGGCCTTTAGCGCCATAAAATAGAAAATCGGTTACACAGACATCCGCTTGAGCCAACGAGTCAACAATGTAATGATTACTGGACTGATCAATGATCTCCAGATTTAAACTGAACGCTTCGGGCTGGATATGTAACTCTTTTTTTTTTTTTTTAATCCAATGCCCCACATGTCCTTTACGGACTTCGTGGTCTTCCCTCCTAGGCATGGCAGAAGTGTAACCGACTTCTGAGTTTGGGACGCCCATGAGGCGCGGTTACGTTATCCCGATGATGTGAGTGGTGATATAGGAGGATGTAGTGCCAGGAGGGCCTTTAAACCTAATTTCTGCTAACCTACCCAGACCATGGTCACCGCGGGAATCCTCCGCTTCAGGGAAAATTCCCACAGTAGAACCGGGAATCGAACCCGGGACCTCATGATTAGTAGTCAGAGACTCTGACCACTACACCACGAGGCTGGTCGGATATGTAAATCTAAATTGCGAAATAATAACGCCCACGAAATTCTGACGGGAAAACATCTTAGGGAACGAGGAAAGGGAGGACGACTTAAGCATGATAACGAGAAGGGTAGCTAGAAAGACGGCAGACGGGGAGAACAGGTTCAGGATCGCAATTAGTTGTCGATTACAGAATTAGCGGTGTTGAAACTTGTTTCCACTGCTAGGAAGTTGGTTAATTAGAATGCCGGAGCTTATGGAAATATGCTATGCATGGACAATGGATGAAGCTGGCTCAAAGGGGTGTTCCAACGGTGGGCTTTGGAATTAGCGGCGATGAACCTTCGGCCACTCTTATCAAACCGATAAGCAGAAAGCAATTTAGTTCACGTATCCTCTTGACTGTGTAACTATTAAAAACGCATTTATTAAGAATTTAATGAAAACGTTGTTAGGCGCGTTCGAAAAATTTGCTACAAACGACTCTTAGCTTCGTCATGTCTGTGTCCATCCGTCCGTCCGTCCGCATGGAACTCGGCTCACACACTACATGGATTTCCAGGAAACTTAATATTTGACGATTTTTTGAAAATCTATTGAGAAAATACAAGTTTCATGAAAATCTGATAAGAATGACGGGTAATTTAGATGAATACCAATGTATAATTATGAGAATATCTCGCTGAATTCTTCTTTGAATGAAAAATATTCCATACAAAAGTTGTAGAGAAAGTCAAAACATATTTCATGTTCAGTGCACTTTTTCGGGAAATCATGACGTTTATGGGATAACGTGGAAAAACGTGGGAAAAAAACCTGGTACAGCCAGACAGGTCACACATTGCAACAAAATGCTGCGTAGAAAAGATGCGCTTTGCATGCCAGATAACTAGGGCACGAATGCAGACACCCACTCATACCAGTTCATGCTCATCGCTTCATAATTGATTAATTCCGTTTCATCTCGTAAAATGTCTTACTGCAACGCTTACAAAAACTGAGAAACTATGCAACGACTCATCTATCACTACAATCTGTTTAGCCAAACTGTAGTCTAATGAAGGCCGTAAGCTAAAGAACATTCTTTTGTTTAAATGCAGCATTTATATGTAACGTGTGAAAAGAGTGCAAATTAGTTGGAATGTAATTTCTTTCAAAGACCGGTACGTATAATTCGCATTGTTGTCGGTGATATAAATTTACCATAAAAGCGGTATTGTGCAACCCTCGATATTTTTATATATGTAACCCAGCAACTAAATGTACAGAATCCAGCGCCGTGTTTCCACTGCAAAATGGTTATGCGAACGGGCCACAATGTTAAGTTATACGTAAATTGCCCACCTTGCTAACAGTACTCTGTTGGTGTTTTAAAAATTATACCATTAGAATTTTAACACTATTATAAAAGGTCTGTGACGTCACAAAACGAAATTTACGTCACTAATTACTGCATCACACCACAACATGTTACAATCTAACGCATGTGGGGCCATACTGTTATGTAATTGTAACCACGTACAAAGCAGTATTACACATTAGAACTGCCGGGCCTATATTTGTATCTTAATCAACCGGCATGCAAATCGCAGGTTTTTGAGCCTGTCGTCGTCTGCCTATTTTGTTGCAATTATCTCGTAAACGGCACGATTTTTGGAAAATACATATCTTACGTGAAACATGTGTTTTGATTTTCTCTACAACTTATGGTTAAAACGGAAGGTCGCTGGTTCGATTCCAGATGGTGTCATTGGAATTGTTCATTGACATAATCCTTCCGATCTCACCATGGCGCTGGGGTCGATTCAGCCTTTAACAGAAATGAGTACCAGGAGTATTTCTTGGGGGTAAAAACGGCCGGTGCGTAAGGCTGACAAACTTCCCATCATTCTGGGCCACTGTCACGTAATTTGGGAACCTTAACTTCCTGGAACCCTCTGGGCACCTAGGGCCTGTAATGGGACTGATTATATTTAAAATGTCTTATTTCATGATGAAATAACAAGATATTATCATCACATCCTCATGTCAGGAGCCTGATATTTTTGTCCAATTGTAATCAAACCTTTATTTTCTAACACATTTTATTAAAATCGTCAATTTAAATTTTCAGGAAAATTCGTCCAGTGGGAGAAGACTTGTTCCATGTGTACATACGGAAGGACATATATGACGAATTAACAGTCGCTTTCCTCAACTTTTCGAACGCGCCTAAAAATCAGTACCTTTTCCGGGAATCAAAAGCTGGTCACCTAGCCCCTTATTTGTTCTCTATATTAACAAATGACCCTCTCGCGAGAATGAATAATGCAGTCAGGAGTAGGAAGGTCACGGATGCAACACTCAAAGTGATCGATAAGAAACTGCCAGCTTATATAATAATCCGGGTTTTTCTTGTCGACAGCCAATAGCAAAGATTTGTCATTCGCCACAGCAAAGTGCAATTCATTTTTAAGCTCAACAGCTGACAATTTAAGAAATGGGGGTAAAGCGCCTGGGGCGAGAAGCTGACCACAGACCTCTAATTGCGTCAAGGTCAATGATGTGTGGAAGTATACCTGCCCTCCCCCAAATGACTTAAAGGCCTTCATAGGGACAACTTTACATAATCTGTAACAACTCTACAGCGTTCGGTCTGTGGATTAGATATTTTAAAAGTTCCTTTTGTTTAATTATTTTCAAGACATTTTAGATCCATATCCGCAAGTTTATCCGCAACCCGCGCTTGTACACGTAGCCTTTGTTTTACGCATCTCTCGGTTTACGCCATTTTTATTTAACGTCCCTCGCTAATATATACGCTTCTTATTTTACGCCACCTTATTGTCGGTTTTAACGTCCGTTGGCTGGCTGCGCCCTACTACGCAAACCCCTACCCATGCCATTATTATGGAAATACCATTATTTATTGACGCCTTTTTTATTAACCCCACTTTATCAGGAACACAACTAGGGCGTAAAACAAGAGCTTCATATATACAGTTCGTATCACAAACAAAAGTTGTTGATATCTGCATCCTCGAAGAGCTATAGTTTTACAAAGTTATTACTGTCAGTAGTGCATGTAATTGTTTATTATAATATTTTCTTGAAGAACATATTATTTGTGTGTCTAGGTTGCACTACGTTAATCTTATCGCTCCAACGTCAAAACTCCACACCGTCAAAATGTGTTGTAACTGCTGACGTACAAAGAAGAGTTACATAATTTGTAGCTATATTCACAATGTACCTACATATGCAATTTGTAGCTCTTTAACAATGCATCGATATATCAAATTTGTATCTATATTCACCAAGTACCTACATATCAAATTTGTATCTATATTCACCAAGTACCTACATATCAAATTTGTAGCTATATTCACAAGGTACCTACAAATCAAATTTCATATTCCCAAATATAAGCAATAAATATTAAATGTCACGATTGCATGTCTGTATTTTTTTTAATTATCAAGCATGAGAATCGCATAAAAAATCAATGACTGCATAGGAACGTGACGTAACATTACAAAGACAATGTCGCTACATTATTACGCCAGTCCGCAACAAATTGTATCGATGTGGCACATACTACGTAATAATACACAAGCAAGAAGCAATAAATTTTACAAGTATGTTTGTACTTTTGCCCTAGTTACACAACAAGCAAATGACACCTGTGTGGCGCCATGTTACGTTTAAGATCGTCAACAGTTTCTTCGACTCCTCTGGCTACGCCGCATTTCGTGTACGTATGTCGTAAATAGTGAGATATAAATAGTCGTAGTGTTCCTGTAAAGTGTCTGTTATTTTCGTCCGATTTTAATCAAATCTTACTGTCAGGAACAGATTTTACTAAAATTCCCAATTTCACGAAACTTGGTCCAGCGACATCCGGGTTATTCCATGCGGATAGTCAGAGGGAGAGACAAAATGGAGCTAATAACCGCGCCTAAAAATTGGATATAGTTGAGGCTAACCACTTGTATTTCAAATTTATCGCCGGTGAATCTCACTCGAAACTTAAATGTTAGTCTTGCAATGACCTCTCCTCCTGCTCCCTTTTTATGTGCCTGTGACACCAAAAAAAAAGGGGGGGGGGACGCCTGCCCATTTCGAGTTTAAAAAGACTGCCAAGTCCATGTCCTGCCTGAGGCTACAACGTGTTACTAACAGACATTGTTTGTTACGAAAGTTAAAATTAACGCAACAGGGACGTCGTATTTTTTTTTTTGTAATGAAATCTGACATCTTAATTCGGCCTTCAAAATTTATCCTAAATAAAAGAACACTGTTATTAAAATCTGGACCACATGACACACTATTATACCGGCCAGCAATCGATCGTTTCAAAAAACGTCGCGCGGGCCAATCAATACTCATGGGAACCTAGCGTGATGCACACAATAACATGACACTTGTCAACGCAGCTATCCATTTGACAGAATTTAATGGGCACCCCACTTCCAAGACGTGAAATCCAAGAAAACTTATTAGCACAAATCGTACATTTACTGAACACATATAAAACAAAGTAAACATATTTAAACTGAAACATTTACGTTCAGTTTCCTCTCGAACACCGAAGACGTCCAGCCAATTTTAGTGGATATAAAACGCACGATTCATTCTTTCTACAGTTTGGGAGGGGAAATCAAGCAGGGCGAAGTTTTCCGGTCCACCGAACATATAAAGTAATAAATACACTGTAATTTTTCGAAGCAATCCCCTAGCTTCTCCACATATCGTTTACTTCAGTCCTCAAGTTTCCGGACGCCATTTACAAAGAAAGTTTCCAGTGGTGTGCGACGCCGCGTACGCACCTTATCCGTCACGTCTTCGTCGTTTGTAAATCGGCGTGGGTGACGAGTGTTTACACTCCATACTTGGATGCATATTTGCGAGTTTAGAGTGTTTCCCCCCACGTTTCATCGCCTCTTACAATCCGCTGCAGAACAGTCTGTCCTCCATCACAGTATAGCCGAAAAAGCTGCGTGCCCCTTAGTTCTCCTCTGCATGCTGCTCTGTCACACAACTTAAACGAATTCTGTGCCTTCCGAGGTCGTAGCGAATGATGGAATATGCATATGTCGAATGTCGGCTATATATGTGGCAGTAATCTGTCTGCCCTATTGAACTACAGCATTATTCAACACTGTCCGCATTACATGGCGTGGTCGGACGGCCCGAACGGTGTTCAACAAAGACATTTGTTCTGCCACTTTGGAAATTTCCATTTACTGGTACGTCTTACTTTGCGCAATACAGTTACGCTAACATTCTTCTGTAAATCTTAGAGATATTATCCTCTCTGGTCATAAAAATCTTATGACAGCACGTTGCTCAAGAATGGCACAACCCAAAAAATGCAGCAGACATGTTTACACAGTGATTACCTGAGCTTCACTGAACCTACCGGCAGACCCACGACATGCCTGACTTGGCTTAGTAAGTTGCATGTATTATCTGCGCAAAAGAACTGCCTGGAAAATTAACAGAAATTTTCACGCAAAAATTGCAGTCAATTTTTTATTTCCCCCAGTATGTTAGAGACACTTTTCAATCCGGTAAGTACTTAACCAGCTATGAGGGAGATGAGCGTAAAAGGCATGTGGGTCTTCACATTAAAGTGTCGGTTATTTCTAACCAATCGTAACCGAAAATGGAATGTGTGGACGGGCTTTAGCACAACAACCCCCAACACCCCAGCATGAAATACCACTAAAATCCAGTCTCTCAAATTGTTACGTGTGTATGGCCAGACATAAAGGAAAGATAACAAATGCAATGTAGTAATTTTCGGTCATGAAACAGTATGTAACCACAGATACTGTCTGGCCTAGTGCTCCGTCCAATGTGGGACTCCAGCGGCCTGCTCTGTAAAACCTGAAGAATGAAAGGTATATAAAAGAAAAGTGCTGAAATCAGATCTTTACACAATCATGCCATCTTTCTCACATCAATTAAATCAGCTATACAATTCTTATTCTTGTTAATATTATTAGGGTGGTAAAATGATTAGGAGACATGAAGAAACAAACGCTTATTTTCGAGGCAAGACAAGAAGTAAAGGACCATTTGGAAAACCTAGGCACAAACAGTACTACTATTAAGACGGATCTCAGCCAAACAAATAGGGTACAAAGGTGTGGACTGGGTTGAAGTGGCTCACAGCGTATTTTCCAAAAGCGTTTCTTGTTGTTTTGCACACATCACCGGTCGGCCCTACTGTTTATTTGCTGCGGATAAAAATCTGTGGTTATACTCACCAGACATCACGCTGAACATTACCAGCAGCAGCTTCGCTTTGTATTTCGTCAAATATTATCCACAAAGAATGGTTCACCAAAAAAAAGTTTGTATATGGTTCCCCCTTCCTCCCTACCCACATTGACGCGTTATGTGTTTCTGACTCGGTTTTACCGAAAAGTTTCCATAAATAAAATTGCACGCGGTATTCAACATACTTGGCAGGTACATTACAAAACAAAACATCAGCCAGAGGTTTTGAACAAATGTGAGAGTCATGGATATGACAGCAGAACAACGAGGAACATGCAGTCAATAAATGAGAGACCCTGCCGGTCTGAATACAAGCTACTGTTCCTGTGCGGTACCATGTAGCAACAAAGCACAATCATGAAATCGAACTACAAATAAGCTACTAAAGAGACACAATTAATTAATTACATAACGGTCCATGCTTTGAACCCTCTGAAGATTCAATTGAACATGAATTACACAGTATGTCCCCAAAAATGTAAACGCTTTTTATTAAAGTACATATCGACAAGCAGACAGTTATTTTCCTATTATGAAAATAGCAAAAACCCGTCAACACAACTTTTATTGTATAATTTATTGCAAAATTTTTCGAACCTAAATGGCCATTATCAGGCCAAATACTTGTTCCAACTCATAAATGGTTATACAACTGCTTTTTAAAAACTGACATCTCAAGTTTAAAAAAAGCAAGTGTGTAATCTTTTATGTGTATTAACAGGTATGTATTTAGCCTGATGATGGTCATTCAGGGTTGAAACGCGTTGCAATAAATAATACAAATAACAGTTGAATTGACCGGTTTTTACGGTTTTAATTATATGAATTCACAACGGAATGACTATGTTTAAAATTAGTATTCTATTGCTGTCTTGCTTTCTTTAAAGTTTCAAATGTTCCAAATGTTCACCGCCAGCGCCAAGGCATTTTTAACAACGGCGTGCAACAGAGCCGTATACTTGTTGCACTGACTCTAGTGAGATGGCGGAACACGCAATTTCAGTTTGGTGTCTCAAGTCCAGCTGTGTTGTCAGTGTACTTTGGAGGGCGCCACACGTAAACGCCTAAGGTTGTTTAGCCAGGATATCGGGGTGGATACTCTGCCGTTTCCCTACGCTCAAACCAACTTCCAGGAAAATTATCTGTGAGAAAGTCTTTCACGTCATTATGATAATAAGGAAGTGCACCATTCTGTTGAAAGTAACACTGTTCCAATATAAGCAAACTGTTGATGGCCCTGTCAGACCTGCGATACATAGAAAGCACCTACTGACAACCTTGACAGATCAAACTGCTCGTTCTTCTGCTGGATTTTCGGTGGTCCAGTATGCACAGTTGTTTCTGCCAACAGGAACGTTAAGTTCATATATACAGTTCTGAATGTTAACATATATACAGTTCTGAATGTTAATATATATACAGTTCTGAATGTTAACACCGGTGATACATAGATAGCTGTCACAGAGCTTTAAGTGGCCAGTCGGCCGCAAAGTTACCATAAGTAAAAGGCATGATGGTGTAAAATTCTTAGAAAAAAGGTACATCGCAGGGTGACGAGCCAGTTTGTTAAAAGCTGAATGAAGCATCTGACTACGATCAGATTAACACGACGTTCGCAACTAGACGTGGTCTCCCCTATTACAAAGCCAAAACGCCCTCTTTAGTTTCCAAATTCAGGGAGTGCCATTAATATTACGAATCAACACAAGAAAAGGCCAAGAATAACTTTTTCTGATAATGTCAAACAACGAGGTCATTCAGTATAAAATGCCTTCGGCGAGATAGCTCAAACAAAGCATTTCCACGGGGTTAAAAACAGGCGGTTTGTATCTGCACACGGGATCTACTACACGCCTCAAAATTTCTAAACAAACAAACAAAACAAAAAAAACCGTGCCGCCAGCAGGATTCGAACCACGATTACTACCAACCCCGCGAGGAAACCAGGATCGACCCAGTTTATGTGTTGGCGTAGGTTTATTAGCTGGAACTGAATACGGTGCAGCTCTATCGACCGGAGGGTTCTCCATACGACGGTGAGAGGAACGGTGAACTCCAGGACATTACATATTTCACAAATGCGTTACTTTCAATTGTGCGTGCCTCAGTGGATCTCGTGCTCGCGCGTTGCAGATAAGCAAATCTGTTGTTAACAAGTTAACGACACTTAAAAGTGAAATAATCCGTGCAACGCAAGGCGCTTTTATTTTAGCTCGTCCGATACCTTATAGTTCAAGAACATACAACTGCGAACAAAGAAATGAAATTTCCATACTCTTGTTCATAATGTACCAGACTCGGCACCCACAAAGCACTGCGTGGGAGTTCCGAGGGACTTGTTGCTTGTCTCCCCGCTACAGGTGGGTCGCAAGAGACCCAAGCTACTACCACGCTCAAAACCGAATTAATTTTTTACGTTCCTCCTTGCGTAACATCCTATACTGTCCACTTACGATCGAATGTTTCCTAACATAAGTATAAAAAGCGATTTTAAAACCAGGTTCTGCGTGAGGGCTTCATTCCCGGTACACTCTTCCCTAAACGTCTCGTTCTACGTCCCACATGCTTTTCCCTCTGTCGGAGATGGCTTTGAACCAATTATAGTCAGTCGGGTAGCATCCATAACAGACCAAGAGAAACAAAGAACGAACGTTTCAGAGCCCCATAGACTTCGTATCTGACGTCTGAGTTTATGACGGTGGTCAATGTTAAGATTATAGTCCTCCGGGATATAAAATTAGATGGACCACTTTATGGTTACCAATGTTTCGAGGGAAACTGTCGTCTCCATCTTTACGGTAGGAAGAAAGTTTCTTCAAAATACCGGTAACCATCTACCACACTACACTGAGTCACCGCCCAAGCGATAGTTTTTATTAGGATTTATACGACAGGAAACATAGCCTCAGCATTATTCGCCACCCATCTCTTCGACGTACGGGTACTCAGCCAGTTACACTCTCCTTTTACAAACTACGCTATCCATAAGTCGTTTGTTTGTTTGTTTTTGGCGCGACAGCCCCAAGTGGGCCAGGGCCTCCTCATTCACGAGGTTTCTAGATCACACACAACGACACACCACAGTCGGTAGGACTTCTCCGGACGAGTGACCAGCCCGACCCAGAGACCTCTACCTGACAACACTCAACATTCACAACAGACAAACATCCATGCCCCCGGTGGGATTCGAACCCACAATCTCAGCAGGCAAGCGGTCGCAGACCTACGTCTTAGACCGCGCGGCCGCTGGGACCGGCTCATAAGTCGTTACGTAATTGAAAACAATATCGAACCTACACATAAACAGCAATATCTCTTGAAGTTCCCCTTCGTTGCTGCTCTTCAGAGTCCTGTACAACCTCCAGATACAGTCTTCATATCACTCAATGAACTTATCACATACCAACTACACCTTAGACCGCTTACCTGTTTTCATCTTTCGGGCTGGGAACGAACTGGACGCACTCTCGCTTCTGGAAGTTAGCTTCTATCCAGCAACGCGCTGCCTGCAACAAGCAGAGCGATTTAGTGGGCAGACATAACACAATTCTGATCAGTCTACCATGTATATAGCGAACTGTGCATTCCTATCAGTACAGTCCGTTAGTTACTATCATCAAACAGGAACAGAAAATTGTGCTTACAGCTTTTGTAGTTTCTTTACGCTGGGCAGCACATGTAATCAGAATGGACATAATAAGAACTGTCAAAAAATTAACTGAATGGGAACCATGTTCATCAAGACCAGTAGGAAGACCAAGACTGAGATGGCTCGAACAGGTAGAAGAAGATTTAAAGAAGATGAAAGTGAGAAATTGGAGAGAGAAGTTTAAAGATAGAAGATTGTGGAACGAAATCGTAAAGTAGGCCAAAATCCACCAAGGGTTGTAGCGGCAAATGAAGAAGAAGAAGAAGAAGAAGAAGAAGACGAAGAAGAAGAAGAAAGAAAGAAAAAAGAAGAAGAAGACGATTTTGTAGTTTCGTGAAATGTAAAAACGTTTCACTTAGTTACGATACTCGTTTTATTTACTTCCGTATACTTTCCTACAACGGTAACACACAAACACTATGCTACACTGCAACATAATACTTCTTCTTAACCATGATACAAAATTCATGTTTTTAAAATACGTAAACCAAACTCGTTACATATAAAGAATTAAAATGTATACGCCAAGGTTAAAAAGTAGAAACAAACTGTCACCTAGCACATGACCGCTCAATAACGGAATGACGTTATTGAGCCTGTTTAACTGATGTTTCGCATGACCACCATGTTTACTTTGCGTTAATCAAAAAGTGCCCACAACAATTGTACCTTTAAAGATATTTAACGACACAAAATGTACAGTATACCGTAAGCGCCAGTGTCACTCCAACGTCAGAAGCCCTCGTCTTCGAGGGAAATTAACAATGCACTGAAGTGAATTAGGTCCAGTTACATTACGTCAATACAACGTTTCGCGAAAATCCACCACTGGCACAGAAGGGGAGACAGCTACAAAGCGTCCATGATGATATGAAAGCAAGCTTAAATGCAAAAACGCCGAAACAGAGACTGGATTTTCCACGTTCTTCCAAGTCACTCTCATATCATGAACGATTCAATCCTACGGTTGCTCGGTTTCTTGTTTCCTACACCACCGATCACCTGCAGAAATTCATATTCGTTATATTTACTCTGAACTGTCACCAGTCTGCATGGTAATCATGGCCGTTAAAGTGATATACAACTATTGTGGTACAGTTTTGGAATTAGATATGAATCACTTCCAGTCTTGCACAGTAATTTAATTTCACGATTTAACTTCAGTGTCTTCATTTTGGCATTATCCCTTCCTTAAAAGTTTTATCCATTGTGATAACAGAGAAAGCAACAATACCCGGGGTCATAACGAGTACTTGTGCTTGTTATGAATAATTAGAGAAGAAAGCTTTAGTGGTAAGAGGCCTCTATTCTTCTCCATGCGTTATAAACGTCCTATCCAATTAATTCTTCATTAGATCGTCATAACAATACCCTTTTGTCTAAAACACCCTCAACCCCGTGTTCCCATCAGGGTTAAAGACCAACTTTCACACTCTATATAGTACAGCAAACCCTCTACAAACGCGGTAGTTACGTACTTAAAGAACAAGGCTACTGACATCATCAAGGCTCTCTCCCCAGCAGCGTAAACTTTTGGGCGCGGAAGTCACGGACTTTCTTTGTAGGAACAAAAAATACATAACTGCGGGTATATTAAACAATATACAAGAGCTGACAAAAGTGGGTAAAAAGGAAACACTCTGTTGGCGAGGAAGTGTTGTTTCATCTTTAGCTTTTGTACAGCAAATGAGAAGACAAAACACGCTGGCAAATTCAGTCACGTACGAACATAAAAATTAAACTGCTCCTCATTTCACCTTGTGCCCGACTGGAATCACCTGAGCTACAAACCTTTGGAATGCGACGGACTTTCTTTCTCCTGTGCGGTATGAGCATCTCTGGGAGCTGGGCAGTAGCCGTCCCTACTATCGATTGATGTTCCCGCAACATTTTGGGGGCCTTGCTGGGCCGCCAGTATTCCTTACCGTCACCGCTTGACAATGCCACAATTATTGGTCACCATGGCGACTTATCACAATATGACTGCTCACAACATCAGTTCATATCTCCAACTCCTCTGATTCGAGGTCCTGGTGCTTCTGCTACCATTAATGAAGCAATCAACGCACTGAACCACATACCTCGATCTCCAGCTTTACATAGCGAGACTCACATCAATGGCAAATATTTGTTTTTCAGCTTTCTGAGCAACTAATCCTGCAACGTACTCTTTTACACTCAAGTAAGGCACAGCATAATATTTACAACACGTCTGTAATGTATGTACAGGAAAGGAATGTGACAAATCCTTACATAAAATAGGTGCACAAAGACGTCGACGAAGATCCGCATTGAATGATAAAGTTGTGTGTACTTCGCACGCCATAAAATACATGCAGGGAAGTGGAGGTTATTCTCCAGGCATTCTTAAATCTCTGTGAAGATGAGAGGTTACCTTCACGATCTGCTACTTTTACCTCCAAAATGCACAGGATGGGAAGGTGGGTGGTCAATACCAAGTGTCGTGAAGAGAACCCGGTTGCCAAGCTGAGAACTGGACTGTCAGTGAATTGCAAGCACTATCCGGCTCGTCTCCAAATGTACATATGAATAATCTAGTGCATCAGTTTGATCAAAACACACAAGAATATGATTACTTTTTGCAGTTTTATTAATCAAAGGAAGTCGAAGAACTTGAAACAAAACAAATAACACCAGGGTCTTGAGGCTGGAAGCCTTGCTTTGAAGTGGTGGGTCCCCTGTTCAAATTTCGACCAGAAAGGCGGCTATAATAATAGCACGAATACAGAGACACACAAACACAGAGGTACGACACATTATACAAACAAAACAAAAAGAGATAAGGTAAGTGTGAATACTGACTCAGCAATCTACTAATAAAATCCTAATACAAAAACAACAGCCTGTAATTTGTGAACAGTACGAGTAGAGTGAACTGATAAAAAATTTGTTTGAAAACTGCACTTGGTTTTCTATTTATGTCTACATCTCTGCACACGAAATAATAATAATAATAATAATAAAAGACTAAGTAGTAGAAGAAAAAGAAGAGGAAGAATATATATATATATATATATATATATATATTTCATGGCTTTCGTCAGTAGCTTCGAGCAAATTCTGGGATGGTGCCTGAAGTTAGGCCATGATCTATTCCTCCCCACCCTTTTAAATACAGTATTCACTAAAATCCGTGGGCCAGGATAGCGCAGTCGGTGTAGCTACTCGCTACTGCCTGGACGGTCCGGGGATCAAATCCCAGTGGGGACGAGATTTTCCGCACCCGTCCACACCGGCCCTGGGGCTCACACACCCTATGCAATGGGGCATCCCCTGGGGTACAGCGGCTGAGGCGTGGTGCTGAACACCCACCACCATCTAGCGCCGAGGTTAAAGAAGGAGTACAGGAATACCTCTACTCCCCCTATGGGCCTTCGTGGTCTGTTCTTGGGTGAACTTTACGTTTACCTTTCATTCACTAAAAACCGTACCCATTCGACGCTGTACGCTCTGTACTAGTAGCAACGTCAGTGGATAAATCATAAACAACTAAACAAAATGTACTGAATTCTATACCATATGACGTCAGAGCACTAGCGCCAGATGTGCCATGCTTATCACGTGACCTCCAATCTCGTCTTCTTCTGAATTAATAGCATTTAGCGACATTAGGAAGCAGCATTTAGATTGGATTCGGATCCCAAAATTTCAATCCCGCACCGGACATGGGCCTGACCTGCAGCCATCACCTCCCACCCTCAGAATCAATCCAGTAAGATCCATACGAATGCTATTTTCTCATTTCATCGGTCCGAAATAGCAGCTCATTAAAAGACTTTCCCAGCAAAACTCTGCACAAATTCCCTATCTCCCGCACCGCAGCTACATATCTTACAACACTAATCGCCTCTCAATACCTTGTCCTTGTCACTTGCGTATTTTCCTGAGCGACTTGTTTTCACTGTGAATTATAAAAAGTCTAAAGGTTTCTGAGGATTTAGTTTCTGGAATGATATATGACCTCCTTCGTCGTCTCGTTTTTCGTTAAAACACAAAACGTTCCCGAAGTGGCCTCTGTTTCCGTCATCAGGTTACATACAAAAAATTATAAAGCCCAATCTGCCGCGTCCATTGAATGGAGCCAATCTTTATCCCCCTACAAGTCAGACAAGTCCAATGCAACCGAGAGAACAGGTTTCATATTCTTTGCATTTTGCGGCATGAGAGAAGCAGATATAGCATCCGAAACGTTGCGTCTCATAACAGAATGCCATGAGGATGGTAAACATGAAAAATAATGGTGAACTGTGGCTGCCAACTGTGACTGTAATCTAAACACATAATTTTAAACGGCTGCATCTCCTACGCGGAATGCTACATTGTTAACAGTGCATTATTTGAAAGGTCACACACCATCATTTTATGACCAGTAAAAAGTTCAGTTTGTTGAAGTTGCTTGCTTCACAGTCATCCTGCACATGGAACCTCTCTGCAATTTCTGTTATTCCCGTAGGGCAGGCCCGCTCCACACGTAGCTTGGGGTCAACATGTTGCCCGCGAAACAGTGTTATATTGCCCGCGGAGACATTTGAAATGAGGAAGTCTTTTAATCCTTTCCCTAGCAAAGCCGAGACAGAAAGTCTAATGAATTTTGAACATCTATGAGCTGTTGAATTATGAAGACAAATATTAATTACTAATTAGTTTTGTACAAATGTGATAAATAATAGAGACAACCTAGCCTAGGTTGTAAACTGTATTTTTTTTATAAATGTATCACATTATTGCCAGCACATATTTTATGCACAGCATGTACCGGCAAACAAACAGGTAAAATTATACAAACAATTATAGTATACGTATTCATTCTTCATTCCGTGTATTGAATTTCATGTAGCCCACATGCACATCATATCCTGCTGAAGTTGCCCTCATCACACGTAAGGTTAAGCAGGCCTGCCTTGGAGACTCTTGCATTTACATCAAGCAACTAGTAAAACGAATGCGGTTCACACAGCAGAGGGCTGCTAATTATTTCCTCATCCCTTCAAGTTACTGTTAGCAGAAGCAGGACTGCAGGTCACCCAGTACAGGGCTCCCACTCTGATTCCGTCGCTTCCAGCTACCAGCCTACACATAGTTGAGGACTAGCAACTTGTTCCCGTTCCTTCACGATACCGCCACTAACAGCAGCAGCAAAACGAGTCACACAGTTATGGGCTGTCAATTTTCCCCGTCACTTATACATTGCTGTCAGTATCAGCAGCAAACCAGTGAGTCATACAGCTGACGGCTGTCAATCCATTCCCGTTTCTGCACGCTACTGTCCATGCAATAGCAACACTGCGGCTCACACAGCTCAGGGCTGTCAATCTTTCCCGTCCCGTACACGGAGCAGGGCAGTGGGCCACAGCTGCACTCGCGATCAATGACGTCAAAACCCAAATTCCACCTGCGCCTTCTGATTTAAGTGAAGCGTTTATTTCAAGGCATTTGCAAACACGCTGTAAACGCGATGCGAGTATGTAATAAGAACAGGATACATAAATCATACACAGCCAAATAAAAGAGCAAACAGTAACAGCCTGATTTGCTAACCATACAGCACTGCACATCGTGCAGAGGAGAAAGATAGGCTCAACAACAGATGCTTCACTCTACAACTGCTTCTACGGCCGTTATACGTTGTGTGGGATATACGTGTAGGCAGGTCTGGGCACAATGCTGGTGACGGACGAACAGCACTGCACCACCGGGAGCTGAACGGTGGTCGTCCAATACGTAACCCGTCGATTTACTGACGGCTGAACTAAAATAACTAACGTTACGACCGCTAAAACCGTTCTGAAATTACTTCCAGGTTCGAATCTCGACCGCGACATGGGTGTCCGCTACAGAGACTATTCGAATCGTCAGAGCTAACACTTTATTGAAGTCAATATGAAATGTGTTAGCATTATGACAATAAACCAACCGACCTTAGAACGAAAGCAATCAACTCCCGAAACGTCGCACGCCTATAGCAAAAATTTGCATTTGAACAATAACATTTCCTTATTTTTTACTCTACGTATAGGCCTACTTTGAGGGCTGTCCCATGAACTGCATCCTTATCACATGTGATTCTCGATTTTTCTTTTTTGTCTTTTATGTTACTGCTCTGGAAGAAGGCTACGTGAAAGACCGCGTTAGAATCTTGCAATCGCATTAATCTGAAACTGACGCTGATGTTGAAAATCTGCAACACATGTCCATACCGACTCAATTTCGTTATGGTGAAAAAAAAATAAATTATTTTTTCGCAAATTCCAGGCCAGTGAAACTTTATTTCAGGCTCTTCTCTCTTTATCCCTTGGATTAGAATTGATACCACTATCACACGTCCTTGTATACATTTATTACTGCGCCCTGCAAAACAGGAAGTTACTATATCAGTGAATCAGGAAAGGGCTTTGTGATCTTGAAACCTCGATAATGAGGAAGTCATGGCCCACTAGGGGCTTTTGAGCCATAAAAAATAGATAAGGGCTTTAGGGGCCGCATGCACATTTGCTTCTACGAATTCTCCTCATTCGCAACACTATAGCCTAGAGCATAAACAGGTAGTCCATCTCGCCATGTTTCAGAGACGAAATACAGACTATAACGATAAACAGTGTCGGTCTGTGGACTAAGTCAACTTTCTTTATTTTTAATATATTATGGAAAGAAATTTGATTTTGTGCTTCTGGTGATGTGTGCAACTGCTAGTTATAAGGTTAGTAATTACTTTTGCGGCGAAACTCCGTTCAGTGTGAGCGGGATAGCGTAGTCGGTATAGCAAATAGGCTACGGGCTGGACGGGCCGGGATTCGAATCCCGGCAGAGGCAAAATGCTTTTCTCTTCTACAAAACGTCCAGACTGGCTCTGGGACCCATCCAACTTCCTATTCAATGGGTAGGGGGTTTGCTTGCCCGGGGTAAAGCGGTCGGGGCGTGATGTTAACCACTCACCTCCACCTAGAGCAGCGGTTAAGAATAAATGGAGCTATACCTCCACTCCTACATGCATCAGGTTGCATCTTGCATGGCACAGGTATACGGTAGTGACCGTTTCGCGCATATTTCAATCGTGCACGTGTTGTACGTTTGTGTACATAGCAATGCGTACAGAATGAAAAAAAACATATTGTGTAACCGTACCCGCATGAAGCAGGAAAGTATATATACTCATAATTACTTACTTACTCCATGGTGCAGAGTCCTTCTCGAGAAGCTAGCTGGTCTGCAGCTAGTCAACAAACTCCCCGCATTTCACGGAACCCGAAGGTTCATTACCGCACTCACAAGCGTCCGTCACCTGTCTCTATCCTGGGCCAGCCCAATCCAGTCCATATACACACATCCCACCTCCTGGAGATCC
>Ga0123355_10004149_pt1 | contig 21022 bp, 21 predicted proteins | sample TergutEmb28metaG_3_FD_89872 | JGI IMG/M metagenome (GOLD analysis project Ga0123355, IMG submission 89872) | Embiratermes neotenicus P1 segment gut microbial communities from Petit-Saut dam, French Guiana - Emb289 P1 | ecosystem: Host-associated > Arthropoda: Insects > Digestive system > Gut ...
AGTATGCTTTTTATACCGTCCAAAAAACTCACTCTTACATGCTCTTGTAAAACTTCTTCAATAATTGCAGGATAATAGTAGCCTTTCGACCACGGCGCAAAGCATAATTGATATGCAGACATATCCGGCGTTTCGATAGGGTCAGGAACCATATCATCCATATTTTCCATTTCCGGATAAAAACGAATGGCGGTTTGATTTTCGTCCACCCACACTGCCCTTTGTCTGTTAACAAGCTGTCTTGCCCTGCGTACAAAAGTTTCCCCTATTTTAACATCGTTTGAGTTGTATAATGCGATTTTGTCTTTAATAAAGTTCCTTCTTTCGTAGAGATAGTTTGCCAAAAAGATGTATCCCGCTGTTTTCTACACGAGCAGCCGGCTCTATGTATTGGGTGCCTCCCCCTGCACATCATTACCATATATGTACGAAGTTGTAGCGAAATGGTCTGCAAATTCATTGTATTACCATAGTATCGGACCTGGTACCAGGTCTTTTCATACGACAGCCAACCGGTCCGATAATCGGGCCGGTTGAAAAATATAATTGGCGCGGCAAAAAGAAAGGAACCACCCAAATTGGACAAAAAAAATCTGCTAACCATCGGCGAAATGTCAAAGCTTTCCGGGGCAAGCATACACTCGCTGCGCTATTACGAGCGCATAAATGTGCTAATTCCGGCCTATACAGATCCCGACACAGGCTATCGTTATTACTCCTTCGACCAAACTTACCTGTTGGAATTCATTGGATTTTGCATAGAAATGGGCATCCCCTTAAAAGATATGAAACGCTTTACCCAATCCGGGGACGTGCTGGACGCACGCGCATTCTTAAACGAGGGCAAAAGCATTGCCATAAAAAAACTTGGCGCAATTAAGCAGGGCTTAAGGTTTATCAAGGATATTGAGCGTCAAGTAGATATTGTGGAAAAATACAAACCGGGGCAAATTTATACCCGCTATATTCCGGAGAAACTCTTTTATGTAAACAAATGTACCATCCCCCTCGAAGATATTACTCCCATCGACCTTGCCTTAGGGTTCGTAAATATGCCATATGGCACCGACAACTACACAGAGCTTCCTGAATACGGCATGATGGCGGTGCATTCGCCGGACAGGATAGAATATTACGCTTTTGGGCAAGTTCCGGAAACTACAGAAAGCACAGAAAATATCAGAACCATCCCCGCAGGGGAGTATTTTTGCGTACTTAATCAAGGCCACACATTAAGCGGAGCTCCCGAAATATTCCGGGAGCTTATAGGGGATTACAATGCTTATATTGCCATAGAAACAGATATGTTTGCCGCAAAGTACAAAATATCTGAACCCATGCATGAGTTGCGGGTGCTGGTATTATAAATTTTTCTTAATAAATTTAAGCACATCCTCACGCATTTCACGCGTTTCCAAATGTCCGCAAGGGTATGTTTTTAGTTCGAAGCCACCTGCTTTTGCCAACGTCTTTTCGATTTTATACAAACCTGCGGACGGGGTTAGATTGTCATATAACCCCGCGGTAGAAAGGTGTGGTCTTGGCGCAATAAGTGCGCAAATGTCTACCATACTAAAATACTTTGTAAGCGACGGTACATAGTAATAAACACCGTGGGCATCAAGGTTGCCTTGGCGTTCCAGTTCGTCAAAATCCGTAAGGCAGCACAGGTCTGTACACATTTTTATACGAGGGTCAAGGGCCGACATCCAAATAGACATGGTGCTTCCCATAGAAATACCGGTAGTGCCAATACGCGCGTTATCCGTATCAGGGCGCGACACAATGTAGTCGATGGCCCGCAAAGCGTCATAAACCATCATGCCCCACATTACTTGCCCTTTCCACAGCATAGACTTAAATGTTTCACTTTCCCGCCTGCCGCTGCGTTCGCCAAAACACCAATGGTCGATGGCAAGACAGGCAATGCCCATTTCGGCCAAAGCCTCGGTGTATGGCTTTTTATAGCCATATGGGGCAGGGGACAATAACTCATTTTTACCCATGTGATAGAGTCCGCCATGGGAATGCGAAAACAAAACCACAGGATATGGCGGCTTTGCATTTTTGGGGCGTGTGAAATAGGCCGGGACCTTCTCAAAACCGTTCAAGTCCAGAACCAAATGTTCCAGTATAAAACTGCCCATATCGTCTTCTGCCACAAGCTTGTATGATATAGGGCGCGCCCGGTCAGGCAAATCTCCCAGCAGCGAATAAAGTTGCGCTCTGGCTTTATTCATAAGCCAATGCTGTCCGCACATCCTGTCCTTTAAGCACTGCACGGCCGCCAAGGCCGTTTAATTCAATAAAATATAAATGCGCAACAACGATGCCGCCCATTTCTTCTACTAAATCCACAACGGCTTTGGCTGTGCCGCCGGTTGCCAAAAGGTCGTCTACAATAATAAAACGCTGCCCGGGAGTTATCGCGTCCTTATGAATTTCGATAGTTGCCGTGCCGTATTCCAATGCATATTCTTTTTTTGCAACCTCAGCAGGTAATTTCCCGGCTTTGCGTACAGGAACAAACCCTTTACCCATGTTATACGCCATTGGTACACCAAAGATAAACCCACGGGATTCCGGCCCAAGAATAGTATCAAATTCCAAATCTTTTACGAGTTCCATCATAGAATCAATTGCGTGTTTAAGCGCAGCCGGGTCTTTTAAAACCGTAGTGATATCCCTAAATAAAATGCCCTCTATAGGGAAGTCCTGTATTTCACGAATATGTTTTTTTAAATCCATAATGCACCTCTTTAGAATAATTACCCATTTACCGGGCAAACTTATAGTAGTAATCCTGCAAATAGAAAGGAGGCCAATCCCATGATCAACCCGCATATAAAATGTAACGTAAGGAATTGCAAATACAATGATAGAACGCAACACTGCAGCCTGGATACCATCGAAGTAGGAAACTCTTGTCCATCCCCGCACGAGAAGTGCGAAACAGAATGTGATAGTTTTGAAGATGGCACTTGCTAGTGTAAAATATAAAGCCCGCTTTCACGGGCTTTTACATATCAAATTTTTACATTAACTTTTACTTCGCATATTCAATGGCTCGTGTTTCACGGATCAAACTGACCTTGATTTGTCCCGGATATTCCAGTTCGCCCTCTATACGCTTTGCAATATCGCGTGCAAGCAGGGTAAGTTCCGTATCGCTTACCGCGTCCGGAATAATAACAATTCTCAGTTCACGCCCGGCTTGAATGGCGAAAGATTTTTCTACGCCGCTAAAGCTGTCTGCAATGGCTTCAAGGTTTTGCAAACGCTTGATGTACGCTTCCAAAGTTTCGCGTCTTGCGCCCGGTCTTGCGCCGGAAATAGCATCTGCAATTTGTGTGATTACAGAAATTATATTGGTCGGCTCAACATCACCATGATGAGCTTCTACAGCATTTATAATCAGCGGTGATTCCTTATATTTTTTACACAATGCCGCGCCAATGGATACATGGGAGCCCTCCACATCGTGGTCGATTGCTTTGCCTATATCATGTAGCAGGCCTGCGCGTTTTGCCATTTTTATGTCTGCGCCAAGTTCGGCGGCTAACAGTCCGCATAAATAGGCAACTTCGATAGAATGTTTAAGCACATTTTGCCCGTAGCTTGTCCGGAATTTCATTTTACCAAGCAGGCGTGTAAGTTCCGGATGGATACCATGTACCCCCGTTTCGAACGTTGCGGCTTCACCTTCTTCTCTAATTTGTACTTCCACTTCCTTGCGGGCTTTATCCACCATTTCTTCAATGCGGGTGGGGTGAATGCGCCCGTCCAGTACCAATTTTTCAAGTGCTAGGCGTGCTATTTCGCGGCGCATCGGGTCAAAACCGGAAAGTATTACCGCTTCCGGTGTGTCGTCAATGATTAAGTCGATACCGGTTAAAGATTCCAGCGCGCGGATATTGCGCCCTTCTCTACCGATGATGCGGCCTTTCATTTCGTCACTGGGCAAGTTAACTACGGACACTGTACTTTCCGCAATATGGTCTACTGCACAACGCTGTACGGCACTTGCCAATATATCCCTGGCTTTTTTGTCTGCTTCAGATTTTGCTTTTAATTCAATTTCTCTTAACAGTTTTGCAGATTCAAATTTTGCTTCTTGCTCTATTGTTGCAATAAGCGATTGTTTTGCTTCTTCTGCTGTCATTTTTGCAATGCGTTCAAGTTCTTGCTGCTGTTCGGCGATAATTTTTTCAACTTCTGCTTGCTTTGTTTCTAAAGCCTCGCCTTTTTGTTTGAACTTTTCTTCTCTTTCTTGCGTTTTTTCGATCTTACGGTCTAATGTTTCTTCTTTTTGCAACAAGCGTTTTTCTAAACGCTGTACCTCGCTTCTATGCTCTTTCGCCTCTTTTTCTGCGTCATGTTTTATTTTGATGCTTTCTTCTTTTGCTTCAAGAAGCATCTCTTTTGCGCGTGCTTCTGCAGTGCGCTTGGCCTCCTCTATAATAGCATCTGCTTGCACCTTGGCAGAACCCATTTTAGCTTCGGAAACTTTTTTATTATACATTACAGCAACGAAAAAACCGACAATTAAACACACAGCGGCAGTTATTGCTAAATACACTGCCAGCATATTACACCTCCTATATATTAAGCCCTTCTAGGGCGCATTTAACATGATAACTTCTTTACGGTATAGTGTCAAATAAAATGTCAATATGAATATGGCAAAGATATTTGAAAAATTTCTATTTTTGTGGGATACTAGTGCATGGAAATGAAGCAAAATTGTTGGTCTAATCGTTAGATGATAATAGTGATAATTTGAATTTCGCAAATATTGGTTAAAATTGGATTTGTTTGTTGTGCGGTTGGGTATACTGATAAGCAGCAGAAAGCGTTAGAAATAATACGACAAGAAAGCGGCTTCGCCGCGCGTTTCGTACAGACGTCGGACAATGAGCGAAGCGAGTGTTTCCCGTCCGAGCACTTTCCTAGGGAAAAATAAAATCCAGTTGGTGATAAAATATCACCAACTGACTAATTCACGATATTTTTATACTCGGTTGGCGATGGAATTGCCCGTAATGGGCGGATAAGAGAGTAGGCAACTTATGTTTACAAATTACTTGGGTATCGACTTGGGTACAGCAAATACATTGGTTTTTTCCAAAGGTACAGGGATTATATTAAACGAGCCATCTGTTGTTGCCATAAATACTGCAAATAAAAAAACAATGGCAGTTGGCGATGCCGCTAAGCAAATGATAGGGCGCACACCGGGCAGTATAGTAGCCATTCGCCCTTTAAAAGATGGCGTGATTGCAGATTTTGATGTAACCCGCGATATGCTCCGTTATTTCCTTAAAAAGGCAAAGGCGGCACGCACGTTTTTTCGCAAGCCTTTTGTAATTATTTGTGTGCCGTCAGGTATAACAATGGTAGAAAGGCGTGCTATCGCCGATGCAACGATTAAAGCAGGGGTGCCTGCTCACAATGTGGCACTGATAGACGAGCCAATGGCGGCGGCAATTGGTGCCGGCTTGCCTGTTCACGAACCTACGGGGAGTATGATTGTGGACATTGGCGGGGGCACAAGTGAAATTGCTGTAATTTCCCTATGTGGTGTTGTTACAAGTAAATCTTTGCGTGTTGCGGGGGACGAATTCGACCACCAAATAATAAGCTATGTAAGACGTGAGTTTGGCCTTGCCATTGGCGACCGTACGGCAGAGGACATAAAATTAAATATAGGCTGCGCATATGGTGCAAGTTCCATGAACACTATGGAAGTACGTGGGCGCGATTTGGTTTCCGGTTTACCGCGTACAGTAACGCTTTCAGAATTTGAAGGCCAACAGGCGCTTGCGGAGCCAATAGACAAAATAATTGACGCAATTAAATTTACGTTGGAAAAAACACCGCCGGAACTGGCCAGTGATATTATAGAAGCGGGCATTGTGCTTGCCGGCGGCGGCGCGCACATAAAAGGCCTTGACGACTTAATATCCCGGGAAACAGGGATACCTGTACGCATAGCACAGGACCCCTTGAGTTGTGTTGCGATGGGTACGGGGCTTGTGTTAGAGCATTACAACCAACTGCGTAATGTATTAACTATTCATGCCAAGGCCAAGGGGTAAACTGTATGATAGCGCTTTTTGAACGGCACAAACGCATTTTTCTTTTGAGCGGTATAGTCATATGTATTTTGGCAATTATCTTAACTGTAAATCCTTCCGTGGGGTCAACCATTCTTGAACGCGGCTTGTCTCGCATTATTGCGCCAATGCAGCGCGGGGCAAGCGCGACTATAGCTTGGGTGCGCGGGCATTTTTCTGCAGTAACGAATAATCAGCGGCTTCTTAATGATATAGAAAGATATCGAGAAGAAAACAGCATTCTGCGAATCGAAAACGACAGGCTGCAACTTGCGGGTGAAGAAAATGCCAGGCTAAGTGCCTTGGCGGGCATGAGAGAGCGATATGCATCTTTGCCGATGATAGGTGCCAGAGTAATAGGACATAACCCAAACGATTGGCAACGCCGCTTCTTTTTAGACCGCGGTACAGATGACGGCATTGCAAATAATATGGCTGTAATCGGCGATGGTGGGCTTTTGGGTGTAATTAGACAGGTAGATCCGGGGCGTTCGCAATTTGTGTCTATTATCGACAGCGAATTTTCTGTTGCGGTAATGAGTGCGCGTACAGGTGATATTGGCATGGCCGGCGGTGATATTCGGTTAATGCAGCAGGGGCTGATACGTATGGATCGCATAGAAGCTACAGCCCAAATTATCCCGGGTGATGAAATTCGCACATCTACCCACAGCTCCATTTTCCCACCGGGTATTTTGGTGGGTATCGTGGAAAGTATTAACGCTAATCCGGACGGACACACGCGCCACGCAATAATACGCCCCACAGTAAATGTAGATAATGCAGAAATGGTGCTGATTGTAACAGAAGTTTTTGGCGATGAAACCACCACACGTGACGATTTTATCGTTATACTAGACGATTAACCGGAGAGGGTATCGACAATGCGCATATTGGTAATAATCGCACTGGTTTTTATAAATTTTGTGCTACAATCCACGTTGTTCCCTCAAGTTGCGATTTTGGGCGTAACCCCGGATACAGCATTGGTACTTATTGTCAGCTACGCCATTCTGCGTGGTGAGATTGAAGGCGCATTGTTTGGGTTGTTTACAGGGCTGGTGCAGGATATTTCCGGTGGTTTTTTCATTGGAATATTCGCATTGTTAGGGTTTGTTACAGGGTATGTTTGCGGTAAGCCTTTTAAAAATTTTTTCAAGGACAATTACTTTTTGCCATTTGCAATAGTGGTTATTATAAGCTTGGTCTACCAGTTTGTGCTATACGTTACAACGGTAATGTTTACAGGGCAATTGGAATTTTTGCACTATTTCCGAACGATAATTCTCCCAAAGACTATTTATACCGCGTCGCTTTCTATTCCGCTGTATAGTCTTTTGCATTTTATAAATGTCAGGGTGGAACGACACGAAGAAAGATTTCATGGCATGTTTAAAGAATCAGATGGAGACGGCGCGTAATGAAGTATCAACTAAAAGACTTGACTAAGGATGTCGGCAAAGCTTTATATCAGTTCTTTTCCCACCGTCTGCTGTGGCTCTTGGTGATTACGGCAGTGCTGTTCTATATATTATTGGTGGAACTTTTTAGGCTGCAAATTGTAGAAGCCGATGTCTTCCGCCTAACGGCCCCAATACGTACAGGCGAAGTGTCTCGCCCTTTGCCGGCTTTGCGCGGTACAATTTATGACAGGCACGGGCGGCCGTTAGCAGTAAATGAACTGGCTTTTGTTGTTAAAATGGACCCGAGTGTGCGTATATCTAACGAAGCGCTTTTAGAACTTACCCTGCTGTTCGAGCGTAACGAAGAAGACTATGTAGACAGCTTTCCTATATCAATGCCATCTTCTGGCAATGAGTCTTTCGAATTTATTATAGATGGCACAAGCGAAGACCAAATCCGTAGACGTGAACACCATTGGAAGCGCGATATGGCCATTCCAAACCCATGGTACGCTACTGCGGAGGAATCTTGGCAATTTTTGATAGAACAATTCGACATAGACCCGGAGTTTAGTAACGAAGATATACGTCGGATAATGAATTTCCGTGCCAAAATTTTTGAACAACGTTTCCTTGGCTGGTCGGCAACTTATGAGCCCATACCAATCGTTTTTGCCTACAATGTCTCGCAGGCAACTATTGCTGCAATAGAGGAGCAAAGTAACTTTTTCTCCGGGCTGTTTATAGACATCCAAACCAACCGAATATACCCTGCAGGGCGATATATGTCTCATATGATTGGCTATTTAGGCCGAGTCACGGCACTACAGCTTGAACAAAACGAGCATTTGGGCTACACTGCTCAAGACATGTTCGGGCGTGCGGGGCTGGAGCTTTCTATGGAACATGCACTCAGAGGAATACCCGGACGGGAACGTTTTGAGATAAATGCTGCAGGCCGTAGAATTGGCGAGCCGGAGCGGTATATAGAGCCGCAGCCGGGAGATAGAATATTCTTGACCATCGACCTTGAATTACAAATGGCGGCGTTTCACGTGTTGGAAAATGCGCTTAGCGAAGCAGTTATTGGGAGGTTAACGCTGAATAGCAGGACAGAACCCAGCTTGACACTGCAAGGCGTTTTTATTTCCTTTGTAGATGCGCATAACTTGGATATTCGTGCAGTGCTGGAGGCAGACCCGGGCTGTTATGCCTACCCAATGCGCCAATATATTTTAACCCGCTTTCCGGACGCAACAGCGCATACACTTGCCAACCGCCAGCGCATACAAGGCATAATTACAGAAGGCATAGAGCGGCGGCTCATAAGCCCGGCTAAAATGCTGTTAACCTTGCTTGGTACAGGGCAAATCACAGACCCATGCGGTACAGTGGCCGCAAGGTTAATGGCCCAGCCTAATACAGCGCAGGATATCCTTATCGAAAAAATACGCGCCCGTGAGCTTACGCCGCAACTGCTAAATGTAGACCCCGCCACAGGTTCATTAATTATCACATGCACACACACAGGGGCAGTGCTTGCGGCAGTAACGTATCCGTCATTTGACAACAACCGTCTGGTAAATAATTTTGACAACGAATACTGGACGCGAATAAACAGCCTGGACCCGACCAATCCAATGATTAACCGCCCGTTTAGGGAGGCGCGTGCGCCCGGCTCTTCTTTCAAGATGTTTACCGCCGCCGCCGCCTTGGAAGAAGGGGTTATTGGCACAAATACCCGCATTCAAAACAGGGGGGTATTCACCGCAGCAGGCAGCCCGCATGTACGGAGCGTTGCATGGCGCGGCAACCTTAACGTAGTGCAGGCAATTGCGGCAAGCTGTAACTATTTTTTTGCAGAAGCCGCATTCCGCCTTGGCGGGCGCGGAACTTCTACAGTGCAAACGCAACAGGGCATTGAGATTCTGAACCAATATATGAAATTTTTTGGGTTGAACGACACTTCTGGTGTAGAAATTGGTGACCATCCGATAGACTTTCGTGCAAGAGGACATGAAGGTAATACAATGGCTTCGCCGGATCTCAAACGCTTTTTATATATGGAAAGAAATCCTTTTGCCCCAGCAAGCTCAATTGCTTGGACTGCTGGTGACACGTCTCAAGTTTCTATAGGGCAAGGATTCAGCAATTACTCTGCTGCGCAAATGGTACGTGGCATGTCAACTATAGCAAACAGAGGTGCTAACTACTATCTTCACTTGGTTGGGCATATAGAGGACTTTAACAATAACGTTGTTAACCGCACACAGCCAACCTACACCCAAACAGACCTGGAATTTTCTGATTCTACATGGGACGTTATTATAGAGGGGATGCGTCTGGTTACAGAGCCTGGTGCAACTGGTACGGCGGTTGGAACTTTTGAGTCTTTGCGTCCGCACATTCGTGTTGCAGGAAAAACAGGAACAGCCCAACAGGTTGAAGGCAGGCTGAACCACTCAACATTTGGGGCTTTTGCGCCATATGAGGACCCGCAAATAGCCATTTTTGTAGCCATACCATTTGGTACTACAGCGGCATACAGGCAAATCTCGGCACAAATTGCGCGTGATATGATAGGCATTGCACTTGGGATGCACAACGAACCGGAACATCCCGAGCCGTTTAATACACTAAGGCGATAAAATGGGGAGGATTGTTTAATGTGAAGCATTGCACTATATCTAAGGAGCGTGTTAAAAATGCCTGACAAACAAATCGTTGTTATAAAAAGTCAAGGCGACAGTATAAATATCATGCTGGATGAGAGTGTTGGCTTTGAAGTGGTTACGGAAACTTTGCGTAAGAAAGTTTCTGACGCAAAGCAATTTTTTGAAGGGGTAACCGCTAACGTCGCTTTTATTGGGCGTAGTTTATCGGAAGATGAGGAGCATCAGCTTTTGACAGTTATCACTACAGAAACAACGATGAAAGTAACCCTTGTGGAGGCTAGAGATTTACCCGTTGCTCCATTGCTGCCACTTTCTAAAAAGCCGGCTGCTAAAATAGCGGCTATAAAGAAAGCAAAGTCCACACTAGTTGCACCGCCCAATATAAGCTACAATGAAAGCAACACTGCATATTGTCATGGGGGGCTTAGGTCCGGGCAGTCTATAAAATATGGTGGATCCGTCGTTGTTCTTGGGGATGTTAACCCGGGTAGCGAAGTTATAGCAGAGGGAAACGTTATTGTGCTTGGCTCGTTAAAAGGTATGGCGCATGCAGGCGTTTTGGGGGATAGCGCTTGCTATGTATCTGCATTGGTTTTACAGCCAACCCAGTTGCGTATTGCAAATTTAATAACATATGTACCACCGGCACCAAAGGGGAAAAAAGAACCTCAAAAAGCGTCTATTGCTTATGTGAAAGACGGGCAGGTTTTTGTAGGGCCGTTATAGAATGTCAACAATTTAATATGAGGGAGATATTTAGCTATGAACGAAGTGTATGTAATAACATCGGGTAAGGGTGGCGTGGGCAAAACCACTACTTCCGCTAACTTGGGTGCGGGCCTTGCCGTTCAGGGCAAAAAAGTGGTTTTGGTGGATGCAGATATTGGCCTTAGGAATTTGGACGTGGTAATGGGGTTAGAAAACCGCATTGTGTATGACCTGATTGATGTTATCGAAGGCAACTGCCGTTTAAAACAAGCTTTGATTAGGGACAAGCGGTACGAAACTTTGTATCTTCTTCCCGCAGCCCAAACAAAGGACAAAGATGCTGTAAACCCAGAGCAGATGAAAAAACTTTGCGAGCAATTACGCGAAGAATTTGACTATGTTCTGCTGGATTGCCCGGCAGGTATCGAACAAGGTTTCAAAAATGCAGTGGCGGGTGCAGATAAAGCTATTGTCGTTACCACTCCGGAAATATCCGCTGTGCGTGATGCAGACAGGATAGTTGGGCTTCTGGAAGCATCCGAGGTACGTAATCCTATGCTTATCTTAAACCGCATAAGGCCGGAAATGGTCAAACGTGGCGATATGATGGCGCTTGAAGATGTAACAGAACTTTTGGCAATAGACGTGCTGGGCATTGTACCGGATGATGAATCAATTGTTATATCCACTAACAAAGGTGAGCCTTGCGTAGTGGACCCAAAATCCCGCGCAGGCCAAGGTTTTAGAGATATTGTGCAACGCATGCTGGGCGAGACGGTTCCGTTAATGGATTTGGATGCAAACAATGGTATATTATCAAAATTTAAAAAATTTTTTGCCGGATCATAAGGTGGAGGTGTAGATATGAATTGGATAAAAGAGTTGTTTTCGTCTAAGTCTTCATCGAAGGATGTTGCAAAAGATAGGTTACGCATGGTGCTCATGCACGACAGAGTCAATTGCTCTCCAGATTTATTGGAAATGATTAAGAATGATATTTTGGTAGTTTTGGCAAAATATGTGGATATTGGCGACATGGACTTGGATATGCAAATATCCCAAGAAATGTCGGACACGAACGAACCTGTATCTATATTATCTGCAAATATTCCAATTAAAAATATGAGAAAGCGTAATGGTTAAACTGAAAGACGCGTTAAAAGCTTACGATTATTTCCTGGTTGCAGCGGTTATTGCCATTTGCATTTTTGGTGTTTTTATGGTTTATGCCTTTGGTAATGGCAATTACACGCCCATTTCCACAAACGCTATGTTTGGCGGGTTGTGGGCGCGCCAGCGGATATATATTATCAGTGGCGCCGTGCTTATGATTATCTTCTCTTTTATAGATTACCACTATATTACGCGGTTTTATTTGTATATCTACGGGTTTATGATAGCGCTTTTGGTTGTGGTCATGCTTATTGGCGCAGACGACGGTACCAATGTTGCCCGCTGGATACGCATTCCTGTCCCCGGTATTGGAGATGTAAGTATGCAACCGTCGGAATTTGCTAAGCTGTTTATGATTTTATTTTTGGCAAAATTTTTAGACGTTAAAAAAGAGCGGTTTAACCATGTTTTATGGTTAGGGTTTGTGCTTGTGCTTATAGTTGTACCAGTATTTTTTGTTATGCGCCAGCCGTCGTTATCGGCATCTTTAGTGGTATTGGCGCTTTCGATAACGATACTATTTGTTGCTGGGCTATATTACCGTACAATTTTGGTTGGATTTGTGCTTATGTCACCTATTGCGATAATGACATGGCTGGATTTGCAGCGTGCGGAGCCGTTATTTTTAACTCGTATTTTGGGCGAATTCCAGTGGCGGCGTATCGAAACTTGGCGTAACCCTGTGCTGGGCTGCGACCATTTTATGCAGACGCAGCAGTCGTTGTATGCAATTAGTTCCGGCGGATTAACCGGCCGGGGGTTTTTGAATAATTCACATGTTATACATGGCCATAACGATTTTATTTTTTCCATAGTTGCAAACCAATTTGGTTTTGCGGGCGCGGCAGTGTTACTGGCGGTTACAGCTTTTGCAATTGTGCGGTGTATTCTTATTGCACTGCGCACGGCAGATATGGAAGGCCGCCTTATTGCGGCAGGTGTTGCGGGTATGCTTATTTTTGAAACATTTGTACACGTAGGCGTTACTACAAACTTCTTGCCCAATACGGGTATGCCATTTCCGTTTTTGTCGTTTGGCGGCTCTATGATTTGGGTGCATATGATGGCAATTGGGATTGTGCTTAACGTAGGAATACCCCGTAAAAAGCCTATGTTTATTGACGAAAATTAAATTTGCTAAAACGACAGGATAGTATTAAAATGGTGTAGGAAGAAATTGTAACTTTTAGTAGAAACTTAAATAGAGGTGGATGCTGTATGAATATTGCGCTGATAGCACACGACAACAAAAAGAAATTGATGGAAAACTTATGTATAGCCTACAGGCATATTTTAGGTAAGCATAAAATTTATGCAACAGGTACTACCGGCCAATTGCTGGAGGACTCTACAAACTTGCATATCAATAAATATCTTGCGGGCCACCTAGGTGGGGAGCAGCAGTTAAGTGCGCAAGTTGCATTAAATGATATTGATCTTGTTATTTTCCTGCGTGACCCGCTAAGCCCTAAGCATTACGAACCGGATATAGGCTCGTTGCTGCGGCTTTGTGATGTCCACAATATACCGGTTGCCAGTAACTTGGCTACTGCGGAAGCGCTTTTGCTGGCGCTCGACCGTGGAGATTTGGATTGGCGGCTCAACTTAAAAAGATAATGCTTGTTACGAAAGACCAGCCTAAATTGGGACTGGTCTTTTTCGAAATTTTCAAAAATTGTTTTTGCAAACTTCGCAAATTGTTTTTACAAAGTTCGTAAAAACTACTTGACAACCGATTTGTTTGTATATTATCATAATTAAACAATTTCATATTGCATCCAGAGAGGTGGAGGGACCAGGGCCCTATGAAACCCAGCAACCGGCGGACGCACGGTGCTAACTCCCCCAGCATGTATAAAGTATGCTGGAAGATGTACGCTTTAATGTGTTTGTTAGCGTAACGTCCACGTTTGGAAGCCCTGTTGAGGGCTTATTTTTTTGTGACGCAAAATGTGCGCACTTTTGTTTTTCAAAAAAATAGGCAAGGAGCATAGTTACACACCCCAATTGGATGAAGTGTGAATAAAAAAATTTCAGGAGATGGTTTTAAATGAAAAAACTACTTTTAACACTTGTACTTATCGCATCACTTGGCGTACTGGCTGCCTGTTCATCTACGGACACAACACTGCCGGAATGGGTGGATGGCGAGGAATTTACCATTGTAATTGGCGCCACCCCGCGCCCACATGAAGAAATACTGGAATACATTCGCCCATATCTACTGGCAGATGGCGTCCGGCTTGAAATTAGGCAGTTTACAGACTTCCCTGTAGTAAACCCGGCGCTTGCGGACGGTACCCTTGGTGCAAATTATTTTCAGCATTTGCCGTTTTTGCAGGCCTCACCTTATGCGGAGCAACTGCATATGCTTGGTTTTATCCACATCGAGCCGATGGGGGCTTATTCTCTTACGCTAAATGATATTAGCGAATTGCCTTATGGCGCAACAATCGCCCTGCCAAACGATGCCACAAACCATGGGCGCGCGCTTTTGTTACTGCAAACCCACGGCTTACTTACTGTAAACCCAGATGCGGGTGTTCGCGCAACATATACGTCCGATATTATCGACAACCCACTAAACTTACAATTTAGATCATTGGATGCGGCAATTTTGCCACGTGTGCTGGAAGACCCGACAATAGACATGGCCATAATAAACACAAACCATGTGCTTGCGGGAACAGATTTAAACCCCGTGCGTGATTCGCTGATTATAGAGTCGCCGGATTCGCCATTTGCAAATGGGCTGGCTGTGCGGGTGGTGGATAAAGACCATCCGGCATTGCGGATTTTGTTAAGCCATTTGCAATCTGAACGGGTGCGCCGGTTTATTTATGACAGGTATGATGGTGCGGTATTGCCTGTGTTTTAGGGGTCATGCCATTTTTTATTCGCTCACCACACCCATCGCAATCTCATTCCATTGCGCCAGCCGTTTTGGTTCGTAATTTATGGTAGAAATGTCTTTCAAAATTATTTCCAGGTTTACATTGTTGCGCCGTGCGGCTTCTGTTGTATGGCGCAAATCTTTTTCTATCAAACCGTAGTCTATGGCAGTGCCTGCAAGCATTGCCGGGTTAGGCTTTACAGACATGGTAAGTTTTGGGCCAATTTTTTCGGCAAAGGCGTCTACGTTACTCCATGGGCTGCAAGAAATTTTGCGTACGTTTGGGATTTCTTTGACTATATCCAGACGGTCGTCCAAGCGGTCGCAGCAGCCGTAGTATATGCCGCCAAAATATTTTGCAAGTTCGTTGATGTATGGTACTTCAAATTCCTTTGTTGTGGCGGGTGACACAGACGTAAATGGCTGCGCCAAGCCAAGTGCCCATGAGTTTTGCGATATTGGGGCCTTACCTTGGCCCGGCCCGGGAAGTAAATCGTCCGTATAGATATATGAGCAGTGGCAGATGTTTGATTGGGAGTCGTGCAGCCCAAGCTCGTTTGCTTGCTTGACTCCGGAAAGCGCGGAATCTGTCAAACGGCGCATAAGTTTGTGCATGTACTCCGGCCTGTCTGCAAGGTTGTAGTAAAGTTCACTAATGCCCATGGTTTGGGAAATAAAGTCCCAAAGCCCAAAATTGAATATATGCCCTTGCGGCCTAACACCTATAATACCCCCGAACAATTCATGTGCTATTTCCATACGGCGGGTGGTTTCGGCTGTGTCATGGGTAAGTTGCATGTTGTGGATTTTGCCAAGATCCTCGTCTGTTTCAAACTGGTTGGCGTAGTAATGGGACATGACATCATTTTTTTCATCCAGCAAAAGCAATTTTTCCCGAATGCTAACCCCGTACCCAATGCCGTTAATTGCCATGGGAATGGGTATGCATGGCTCTATAACCATGTCCACAGGGAAGTTGTTCCACATGTACAGTTGCCGGCGCAAGTGGTTTTCTATTCCGCGCCAAAAAGGGTTTTCTACTAAAAGCGTTAATTCGCCATTGGCATTTAGTTCGTGCCATGGAAGCTGGTCTATTGTAACCATGGGGCGTTTCATTTTCCCTCTGTTAAGGGCCTTCCACAGGTCGGTTTTTTCCTGCTGCACAGGCAAAGATGCAACCTCCATGTAGGCTTTTGCCAAGTTTTGCAAGGTGTCTCTTTCTTTTTGTGTGAACATGTTATCCCTCATTTGCAGTAAATTGGTTTTTCATATTATATATGCGCAGCAACCCCTTGTAAATCGAACAAATTAGACATATACTGTTGGCAATAATACATACGGAGGGATAATATGATTATACGCAGGATAGCACCGGTAGAGCGGGTTCAATACAACGGAATTTGCTCCACCGTATTTTTTGATATGGGGCGCAGCGATATCCGTGTGCAAATGAAAGACCCGCAAGCACACATAGAAAACGAAGATGATGACGACCGCTGGGGAGCCTTTGACGCCAATGGCAAGATGCATTCTGCCATGGTTATAAACCATTACAATATGCTCATGAATGGTAAAGTAGTGAAGATGGGCGGCATAGGTGGCGTTGTAACCCGTCCGGAGTCGCGCGGGAAGGGGCTGATTCGAAAAATATTTGACGCGGCCTTTCCTGCTATGCTGGAAAACGGGCAGACCTTTTCTTTCCTGTATCCATTTTCCTATAGCTATTACCGCAACTTTGGATACGAAATGTGCTATGCATACAATAGTGTAAATATCCCTATAGCAGAAATGCAGGGCTATTCGTACCCCAAAAATATCGAACCCTTTGAACCCGGTGACGATGTTGCCCCTTATGCCAAAATTTACGAAGCATTTACCCGCAAACGCAATTTGGCGATAGTACGTGACCATGACGCCTGGAAGCAGATGCTTGACCGGGACCCGTACAAGGATTTGAAATTTACGTTCCTAAACCGCGACGCACAGGGTGAAGCGGATGCTTATGTATTGTACGGTGTGCATAAAGACGATGAACACGGCAACCGTGCAAAAATTAGAGAACTTTGCTGGCGTACGCCCGAAGGGCTGCACAGTATTTTTGGATTTTTTGCAAAGCTGGGTTCGGAGTTTGATTCCGTAGAATGGAATGCGCCGGATGATGTGAATGTGCATGCGCTATTCCCGGAAGCGTACGATGTAAGCTGGCGCAAAAATGCCTGTGGTATGAATCGTATACTAGATGTAACCGCCGGGTTATCTACATTATGTGCGCCTGTGGGAGTCGGAAACGGAAAACTGACACTTGACATTATGGATGCTTATTGGGGTGATAATTCCGGCAAATATACCGTACAATGGGAAGATGGAAATTTGACCGTGCAGAAAACTACCGAAGGCAATGTTGCGATGGCTACCAGTGTAGAAACGCTTGCGCAGTTGGTGACGGGATATATGTCGCCGGAGGAAGCGATGCTTAAAAAAGATACGACGGTATATGGCAGTCATGTGCAGCTTAGGCAATTGTTCCCTAAACAGAAGTTGCATATGACGGAAAGGTTTTAAATTAAATACGAATACGTTAAAAAAGCGGCTTCGCCGCGCGTTTCGTACAGACGTCGGACAATGAGCGAAGCGAGTGTTTCCCGTCCGAGCAATTTCCTAGCAAAAAAAAGAAGCCCGAAAATTTGCGTTTCCGGGCTTCTTTTCTTATATCAAAATATCATCTACACAAACTTCACAGCCGTACCATACGCCGTTACTTCACTGGAGCCATCCATAACAGAACACGTGGTAATGCGAATACATACAATGGCATCGGCGCCAAGGGCTTTTGCCTGTTCTTGCATTCTGCCAATAGCTATCTCACGTGCTTCATTAAGCAGGTCGGTAAAAATCTTAATTTCGCCGCCGCCTAGGGAACGTAAACCGGCCGCAATGGCTTTACCTACGTTTTTTGTACGTACGATATTGCCTTGTACAAGCCCCAGCATCTCTAGGTTTTTTCCTGCAATCGATTCGGTGGTGGTCATAAGCATAGTTATCAATTCCTCCTATTTTCTGCGTTTATTCCGTCTGTTTATACCGGCTATACGGTCGCTGGAGAGCTTTTGCCAGGATTTAAGCTTTTCTTCAAAAGATGCCGCCTGTGCCGGTGAAATAACTACCGGGGCATCGTTGATGTAGCTGTAGCCGTCTTCATCGTCATAACTCGCAGCTTGCGGCACGTCTTTCATAGACAGTGATATTTTTCCGGATGCAGCATCCATAGAAACTACACGCACCAAAACTTCGTCATCTATGGCAACTACGTCTTCCACGCTTTGGACAAAGCCATTGGCTATTTGGGAAATGTGTACTAAACCCAGCACATTGCCGGGCAATGATACGATTGCGCCGAAAGGTTTAATTTTCAGCACTTTGCCATCGTATATTTCGCCTACTACTAATTGGGCAGGCTTTGGTGCTGTTTGTTCACCTGGTTGTTCGGGCATGTATACGCCACCTTTCCTTTTTAACATAACGAAGCAATTCGTTCCAGATTATAGCACACTTACCCGGCAACTGTCCATAATCAGCCCCCATAACTGGTCGCGCCCGTCTTTGGTTTCGCTGGAAAATGGAATGGGGGGCTCTGCGGCGCCAAGGGCGCGGCGTATGGTTGCCTGATGTTTTTGCAACTGACTTCGCTTCAGCTTATCGCTTTTAGTGGCCACTACGGTAAATGGCAACGCGTAATGCTGAAACCATTCGTACAGCATCTTATCGTTTGCGCCCGGTTCGTGGCGAATGTCCACCAGCAGGAAAATGCGCTTTAGCGGCGGGCGGTCTTTGAGGTAGCTCTCCACCATTTCGCCCCATTTTTCGGATTCGGACTTGCTGACACGCGCGTAGCCGTAACCAGGAAGGTCCACAAAGTACAGCTTGCTTTCTACATCAAAAAAATTGATTGTGCGGGTTTTGCCGGGGTTTTGGCTGGTACGCGCAAGGCGTTTGCGCCCCAGCATTGCATTAATAAGCGACGACTTGCCCACGTTAGACTTGCCTACAAAGGCAACCTCCGGCCAGCCTGTTTCCGGGAATTGGTCGGGCCTAACCGCTGTTGCGGCGATGTCTGTGTGGTTTATGATGATGCTCATGACAAATGCCCTCTATGGTAGACTTTCTTACCCTTTTGCACAAGAATGTAACCGTCTTTAAAATCCGCTTCGCTGATAATTTGGTCATGAGACGTTATTTTTTCACCGTTCAATGACACACCGCCTTGGGCAATTAAACGCCGTCCTTCCCCGCGGGACGGGATGAGCTTCATTTGCTCCAGCACTTCTATGGCAGTCAGCCCGGCAGGGATATCTATGCATGGCACGGAGTCTAAATCCATTTCGGCGCCTTTTGCAAACAGCGCGCGTGCAGAAGCTTGGGCTTTGTCGGCCTCTTCCTGCCCGTGTACGATTTTAGTTACTTCGTACGCCAAAATTTCTTTTGCCTTGTTAAGCTGCGAGCCTTCCCATGCGGCCATTGCGTCGATTTCGTCCAGTGATAAGAATGTCAATAGTTTCAAGTTGCTAATCACCGTACTGTCGGTCACATTACGCCAGTATTGGTAGAAATCGTATGGCGAAGTTTTTTTGGGGTCAAGCCAAACGGCGTTACCGAGCGATTTCCCCATCTTGGTACCATCAGCGGCGGGAAGCAGGTTGAAAGTAAGCCCGTAGGCTTGTACGCCCTCTACCTTGCGGATAAGCTCGACCCCGGCGATAATATTCGACCATTGGTCGTTGCCGCCAAGCTGCACGCGGCAGCCGTAACGGCGGTACAGTTCCAAGAAGTCGTACGCCTGCATCAGCATGTATGTGAACTCGAAAGCGGTAAGGCCGCCTTCGAGCCGGGACTTATAGCACTCTGCCGCCAGCATCCTATTAACAGAAAAATGTACGCCGTAGTCGCGCATAAAGTCTACAAGCTTTAGGTCTAAAAGCCAGTCGTTTTCTTCCATTATGGCTTGGCCATCGCCATATTCCATAAAGAGCGAAAACTGCTTTTTAAAACAGGCGATTCTGTGGTTGATGATCTCGCGGGTGATTACTTCCCGCATCCCTGTACGGTCGCTGGGGTCGCCAATCATGCCTGTGCCGGTGCCCATCAAAGTAATGGGGTGGTGTCCGGCCTTGTACAAATGCGCCCATGCCATCAGCGTAAGGAAGTGCCCTGCGGTTAAGCTATCCGCTGTGGGATCGTAACCCATGTATAGCGTGACTTTGTCCTTGCCCATCAACTCGCGAAGCTCATCTTCGTGGGTGCACTGGGCGATAAAGCCCCGTTCATTTAATACATCGTATGCGTTACGCATTTTGCTCCACCTCCCTCATAGCCTGTAATGTTTCGCTTAGTAGTTCATCCAGCGTCCAGCCAAGCATTTCTGCGCCTTTGCTGATAGTTTCACGCGAGCAGCCCGCGGCAAATTTTTTGTCTTTAAATTTCTTTTTCAGGCTGGAAAGCTCCATATCCAAGGTGCTTTTGCTGGGGCGCATGAGTGCCGCCGCGCCTATTAGGCCTGTCAGTTCATCTATAGAAAACAGAATTTTCTCCATTTTGTGCTGCGGCTCAAATCGAGAGCCGGTCATACCCCAGCCGTGGCTAAGGGCGGAACGTATCATGTCTTCCGGTACGCCTTCGGCTTTTAATATTTCCTCGCCCTTTACACAGTGCTGGTCGGGGTATGCTTCAAAATCTGTGTCATGCAGCATGCCTACTACGCGCCAGTATTCCTCGCGTTCGGGGTCATACTTTTTCGCATAGTAGCCCATTGCGCCGGATACCGCCCGGGCGTGCTGGACATGAAACAGCTCTTTGTTGTACTTGTTCATTATTGCTTCTGCTTTCGGTAGGTCAATCATTTGCATCACCTCTAAAATTGATTGTAAAAAGCCCCCATCGCATGTGAGCGACGAAGGCTTAAATGGGGGGGATGGGAGGAGAAGGATTTGAACCTTCGAAAGCTGAGCTAACGGAGTTACAGTCCGTCCCCTTTGGCCACTCGGGAACCCTCCCAACGCC
>Ga0123355_10004150_pt1 | contig 21021 bp, 19 predicted proteins | sample TergutEmb28metaG_3_FD_89872 | JGI IMG/M metagenome (GOLD analysis project Ga0123355, IMG submission 89872) | Embiratermes neotenicus P1 segment gut microbial communities from Petit-Saut dam, French Guiana - Emb289 P1 | ecosystem: Host-associated > Arthropoda: Insects > Digestive system > Gut ...
AATGAACTACAGGAATGCCTGCACGTTCAATTTCTTTCACCATCGTTGCACCGCAACGAGTACAGGTGCCTCATGTGGAGGTTAGGACAACGGCGTCGACGCCTAGGCTAAGCAGCTTTTGTCCTATGTCCTCTGCAAATATTTTTGAAGATTTAACAGCCGTGCCGTTGCCGGTTGTTGAATAGAAATAATTATGCAGCTTGCCAATTTTGCCTTGCTGCTCGAACTCCCGCAGTATGTCAACAGGCAAAACTCTGTCTGCGTCTTGGTTGGCGTACACGGGGTCGTAGCCGCCGTGGGCGGTTTCGTAGCTGGCTTCTGTCAAATCCATCACACCGGAAATATCGTATTCGCCGTATTTGGAAGCAGATGAAGACTCTATGCGGTCGGGGTTGCCTTTTGGCACTATTCCGCCGGATGTTACAAGTGCGATAACCGCATTTTTGATATCTTTAACTGCGGACACAGGGGCAACTCTATCGAAATATGGCATTGGGTACTCGGTTGTGAAAGGTTTACCCGCCATTTTATTAAGAAGCATTTTTACTGCTCGTTTGCTGCCACGCTCTGTATCAAAAAAGTTTACACGCTGCCCGCGTGGCAAGTAGCCTTCCTCTGCGGATGCGCCAATTTTTTCGCCTTTGGCAAGCTTTAAAGCGAGTTTTGCCATTTTAGGTGCGGCGTCACGCATTCCTGCGGCGGAATTTCTTGTTGCGATAATATACATTTTTGTTTTGTACATATCTGCGCCGGGGTTTTCGTTATACATACCGGTTAGTACGGGTATTTCTAAATTTTTTGCAACAGCGTCGCAAATGGTACCGCAGGCAACACCGTATCGGCCGGCGTTAAAGGCTGGGCCGGCAATGAAAATATCCGGTTCCGCACTTTTTATCATACTTAAAATCATCTCTTTGGCTTCGTCTATATTTTCGTTAAAGAATGAGTCGCCGCAGATTATTGTTTGAACAATTTCCGCGTCGCTGCCAAAGCTTGCTTGAAATGCAAGGCCGGGGCCAACTGCACCTTGGCGCATTTCCGGTGGGAAATTTGCCATTTCTTCGCCGCCAATGCCTGCGTAAAATTGGTTTATATAGTGTACTACTTTTAGTTTGCTCACGTTTTCACACTCCTTCTTAATTCCACGCCGCTGGCGAGAGCATAGCTCCCTTGCGGCTCTGCTATTCAGATGAAAAAGGAAGTTCACCTTTTTCTTATCTACCGGGCACTCATTTTATTAAACCCAAGCTCGTTGGTTGCACCTATAATTGCCTGTATTTCTACCATAATAGAGCCGTCCGGCTGTACGTTATTTTCAAAACCACCGGCAATTTTATCTACATAGTCAAGCGTCCCAATAATTTTGTCGAGTTTGGGGAGGGTAACAACTTCGTTGGCATTGCCGCCGGTAACTACTGCGTTGGCGGAAATGTCTACGTCTGCAAGAGACTGGGAAGTGCCGTCACGCCCGGCGTATTCGTCTGTGATAATAACGGTTTTAATGCCTTTGGCTTCTATTTTTTTGCAGTTCATAATAAGGTCGGTATCGGGGTTGCCAAACCCTTCTTGGGAAACTATTGCGCCGTCCAGCCCTAAATATTCGCAAAGTTTTGCCGTCCAGTCCGAAGAGCGTTGCTTATCTGCAAGGTACACGTTTTCGTTTGTAATAATCATGCCCACAAAGTTTAGGGTTTTGCCGTGTTCTTCAAATAAGTCTGTGATTATTGGGTTGTTTTGGTGGTGGTAGGTTGTGTTTTTATCACAGGCAGATACACAGTTGCCGCTTATAATTGCACCGTCAAAAATTTCTGTGGGGTTAATTAGTGTGGTAAGGCTCTGTTTCATGTCTACACCGTAAACGTAGGTGTCGTGCAGCAGGCCTTGGCTTTGCAACATTTGTACGTAGCCTACTTTTGGTAAGTCTGGGTATTTGGCAATGCTCTTTGTCATGGGTAGTGTTTCGTAGGTTACAGTTTCGTTTGGCTCTATACTTTTGCCGAGTTCGCCTAGGTATGCGGCGGCTTTTAGCCCGGCTAGGCGCAGGGCGTTTTCATAGTCGTGCGGGGGAATATCCGGCACGGGTTCGAAGGTTAAGACTAGGTTATTTGTTTGGGAAAATGGGGTGTAGTCTGCTCCGGTTCCGGTCATGTCAATTATGCCTTCCTGGAAGCCTACTACTTTGCCGCATGTTACCACTGCAGCACCACGCAGTACGTGAGTTGTACCGCTGCCAACAGTGTCTACAGCGGAAAGTACACCCGGGAACATTGCGCCCGGCCCCATGGTTTTTACCCGTGGCTCTATAACATCTTTTACAGGTGTTATACGAATACTTTCGCCGGGGCGTGCAATTTCCGGCTCGACAGATTTGAATCGTGTATCTTTTAGTAGTAATTCAGCAAGTTCGCTTTTGTTTACATACAATACGGAATCCTCAACTTTTGAAACCGTACCGAACTGAATATCTTCGATTGTGATAAATCCTAGATTCAGTTTCACTCTGATACCTCCTTTAAGCGTTTGATGTTAATGTCATACACAAATAAACCAATTTACATTAAATGGGTCTGTTACGGAAGCGGCGCATGGATTGAATCCGTGGTCATGCGGGGTTATTGTTCCCTCGCTTAAAACATGAACTGCTTTTTTTACTGCTTCTTCGCTACCCATTTGCATTTGCAACCTAACAAACTCACCACTTTGCGTAACAATGCTGTCACCCTCGGCACTAATGGACAGTACATTTTTACCGCTGTGCATTAAATCTGCGTGAAAATACCCCCTGCGCGGTATGAAATCATCCCCAATATTCAATCCCCATTTTTTCATACCCTCGGGGTCTTCATAAGATAGATTATAACCCAGCGTAAGCCCGAAGGCTTCTTTGTATAATTCAACTGCTTTGTAACTTTTTTCGGTACCGTCTAAAGAAATTCCTGCGGTTAATTTCATGTTATACGAACCTCCACGAATGTAAACTTTGCATACATACTACTTGTGGTACATAAACGCGCTCGCAATGCTATGTTAAACAGACAAGCTGACTTATCGCGGCTTTTATACTTATGTGGTGAAGTTATCTGAGCTACGTTATTACACCCTTCATAGATTACATCATTTAATTAAGTTCATATTCAAATAATTAAGTTCATATTCAAACTGGATTAATGGCTTGCCGTATTTTGTAACTTCTCTTGTCTCTCCGGTAAACTCAAAGCCGTGCTTTTCATAAAACCGTCTTGCTCTGTAATTTTCTTCAAAGACCCAGAGGAATATTTTTTTGCAACCGGAGCTTTTTAGTTCACCTATTTGAAAATCTAGTAGATTCTTGCCATATCCTTTATTGCAGTATTCTTCACGTAGGTAAATTGCCCATATTTCGCCTATGTTTGGGGTGTCGCCGTTGCGGTTTTTGTTGATTACTAGTACTCCGGCCATTTTTTCATCATGCATAACGCAGTAGTATATACAGTTGCCTTGAGTAGTTATAGCGTTTATATGTTTCTCGGTTAGCTGCTCTTTTTCTGCGGGCATGTTGCGCAAAAAATCATCGGGAACAATTCCTTTATACGCCGACTGCCAACACGAAATAACGCAATTTGTGAAGTTGGCTGCGTCTTTGGGCAAGGCTTTGAGGATGGTTAACTCTGCGTAAATTGTATTCAAATTACGACACCTACTTTATCGCAGATTCTATAAGACTGCAATCTATTTCCATAAAATCTTTCATTATCGTATCAGATAGTTCATATTCGGCGAACTTGCCTACGCAAACAATGCTTTCTTCTATGATATTAAGTGAATGAAGGTCTAACGTGCATGAACATGCAGAAATTACTATAGATTTATAGGGTGTTTCCTTTGGTTTTACACTGCCGGAAAGGGGGTGGGTAAGTAGTTTATGGCCTTTGTGAATGTAATTTCGCACCATAATTAAAATTTCTAGGTATGTTATGTTGTGATATTCAATGTCAAACATGCCAGACAGCCGATTTTTTGCCAATATGTTGTTTGTGATTAACTTATTAATTGTATACCACCATTTTCATTTTATGGCAACACTCTAACAGTGGTGCCTTTATACCAAGCCTCTACTCGTTGAAAACCTTCTGCATACTTTACTCCTGCGGCGTAGCCACGGACACTTGCTACATTGTGTATAACTTCAGATATGTCAAAACCGGTGGCAGTGCGCATCCATTCATCTTGTGATTTATGGCACCGGAACATAGCTATTTTTGTTTTTATTGTGTCTGTGATGTCTACATATTCCGTTGGCATAAAGCCTATTGCGCCCAATGTGTCGAAATAGTAAATTAGGGGTTGTTTGTCTAACTGGGGTAGGGGACGTTTAATATTGTGGACGCAGGCTAGCGGGGCGGCTTCTAGTACTAGGTGGGAGGTGTTTAGGTGGTCTACATGATAGTCTGTGGGGCTGTGGGTTAAAATAACGTCTGGGCGGGCTTGCCGTATAACGTCTACCATGGCTAGGCGGGCAGGCAGGTCTACTACGCTCATTTCGTCGTCTATGTTTATCCATATAGTTTTGGCGGAAATAATTGCGGCGGCGTTTTCGAATTCTTGTTTGCGTATTTTTGCCATTTCTACGGGGTTGATGTCTGGGTGGCCCATGTTGCCGTTAGTTAGGACGGCCATGGTTACTTGGTGGCCTTGGTTTGTGTATTTTGCTAAAGTTCCGGCGCATAATATTTCTAAGTCGTCTGGGTGCGCACCGACTGCTAGTATGTTCATGGGTTAGCTCCTTATCTTTACCCTTGCGTCATTGCGGGCTCCGAGCTGTAATCTAAGCTAAGAATTTATATCAATTGTTACAACTTGTAATTGAGATTGCGGGTCGTGCCCGCAATGACACGGCTGGAGATACGTCGTCGATGCAAATTTGATTCACGTGTTGCGGACATGAGCCGCAATCTTGAATTTTATGAGATTCCGGCTCAAGCCCGAAATGACATAATCTTACCTATCTAGGAAATGGTTTATATTCGGATTAATGCCAGCGGATTTTTCCGGCTCGGATATCTGCTAATAGCCGCAATTTTTCGTTTTCGTCCGGGATGCGAACTCTTTCGATATTGGTGTTGCAGAGTTCGCCGTATAGTTCTGGTCTGCGCTCTTTGCGTATGCGCATTGTTGCGTCCGGCTCTGCGGTTAATGCTCCGTTAAAAAACCATTCCGGTTGCGGCTTGTTTATATCTAGGTCAATTTCTTTGGTTACGATTACATTTTCTGCATATCCGGCGTCTGCCATTACGTGACCCCAGCAGTCTATAACGCTGCTTTTGCCAGGGGCGTTGTATACGGCGTTTTTGGAGGTTACCAGATAAACGCCGTTATCAAAAGCGCGTACTTTTAGTATTGCTTCGCCAATAGCTTCGTACAAACTGTAGCCAAAAGTTGGGTGAAAAATTATTTCTGCCCCCTTTAGTGCCATGGCTTGAATAGTCTCTGGGAAGGACATATCGTAGCAGATGGAAATGCCTATTTTACCGAAGTCTAGCTCGAAAACATCGAGGATGTCGCCGGGGATTGTTTGCCATGTCTCACCTACGGGTAGGTGAGTTTTGCGGTATTCGCCAACAATGCTACCTTTACGGTCGAAGATGGAGGCTATGTTGTAAATTTGACCTTCCCGCTTGGCGATGTATGCCCCGACAATGTACATGTTGTATTTTTTTGCTATGCCACTCAAGGCTTCTTCCACTATTGGTTCTGATATTTTTACTAGCCCTGGATATAAGTCACTGTCAATTTCTACACCGAAATTTGAGACGTGTGCTACATCTTCGCATGTTGTAACAATGTCGCAACCTTCTTGGCCGGCTTGTTCTAGGAGAGATAGTGTTACGGCCAGCTGCTGGTGGATGTATTCTATTTTATCTTCCAAGTTATTGCCTTTTGGGCGGGTGTGTTCCATTTTTGGCTGGATGGCCGCCACTTTTATTTTGCGCATAGGTTATTCTCCTTGGCTTTTTGGCTCCGCAGCGGCAATTTTCTTAAACAAATCTTCAAATATAGCGTCACGGTTTATATGGTAGGCAACTTTCATAAAGTGTCTGGTTTTATCAACTATATATCCGTTTTCGTAAGTTGGAATAGGGGAATGCACAACCATATCGCTAACAAATTTAGGCGAAAGCACCCACGCCACGGCAGAAATATCCCATATTACACGGCTCCAGCAGGAATTGCCGCCGTCTTCAAGCGCAACTTCACAGGAGTAGCGATATAAATAATCCCCTAGGGCAGACTTTCCTTTTATATGCTGGCGCAACTCCGGTTCTGTTGTTGTTAGGTGAGATACAACGCCGGCACATGGGAGTTGCACTAGTGGCGCACCAGAGCCAAAAACAACCCTTGCTGCGGCTACGTCTTGCTGCATGTTAAACTCGTGCCAAATTGGGAAGTGATGTGGGCTGCCGCCAAGCCATACTATAACTATACGGTCTTTTATGGCTGGCTCTATTAGTAGGGCAGAGGCAATGTTGGTTATTGCGCCTATGGTTAGTACGTATAGTGGGTTTTCCGGGGTGTATTCCATTGCGCGTTTTACAAGGTCAGCAGCGGCGGCGGATTCTACCGGGGTGGTTTCGTTTGGCAGATATTTGTCTGAGCCACGGTAGGCAACTTTGTGCAGGTCTTCCCTTCCGCATAGGCTCATTATGTTCAAAATTTCGTTATAGCTAAGTTCCATTCCGTTACCCGGAGAGGTTGATTTATTATTGAAAAATGGTGCGGCATAAACTGCTTTTGTGCGTAGCTTATCGCCGGAAAGTAGCATGTATGCTACTGCGTATTGGTCGTCTATTTCGTTATATGTGTCAGTGTCTAGCACTACGTCAATAACGCCCTCTGGGTTTTGTAGCTGGCGTAGTAGGAATGTATTATCTAATTTCATTATAATCTCTCCCTTTGTGGTTTTGTAACAGTATACTACTGTTTTGTGGGGCATTACAATAGGTTTGCTGTATAAAACTAAACATGTGCAGAGTAATACTATAAAACTGCTCGCACCAAAATCAACGATTCATTGATATTAAAACAACAAATTGATAATTGAAGTTGCTGCTTTAAATCAATATACTGGAACCACACCGGTGAATAATATAGTCACTACCTCATAAAACAGTCCTTTGTGGCGCAGGAATTTTCCGCAATACAAGGAAATGACGACGCAGCGTGCTTGGAGGCACACAAGGAGGAATTGACGCCGTAGTGCGATAAAATTACAAGTCACGAGGGACTGTTTTATGAGGCTGTGACTATAAAATGGAGTGATTTCATGAACGTTAAAATTGGAGCAAAAATTAAAGCCTTGCGTAAACGTGACGATATAACACAAGAGCGGCTTGCAGATGTTCTTGGCGTAACAAATCAAGCAATTTCACGCTGGGAAAGTGAAAATGGCTACCCGGATATCGAGTATATCAAGCCAATTGCCAATTTCTTCAATGTTGCCATCGACTATCTTTTCGACCACGACATGGCGGAGAAGTGGCAAAAAATTGATAACTACTTGGCGCAGTTTAGCAAACATGCTTTGTCGACACCGAAGCCAGTCGATGAACAAATTAACTTGATGCGTCATGCACTGGCGGAGTTCCCTGCGGAAGAAATTTTACTGTTGAAGTTGGCGGAAGCTTTGTATTGGAAATGGAGTGCCAACGGATTTTGGGGGGCGAACGATGGCGACGGCCCCGATATTGAGAAACACAAATCCTTCGATGCTTGGGAAGAGTCCATGAAAATCATGGAGGGATTGCTTGGCACCTCTACCGATGACAGTATTCGAGGGGAGTGCCGCTACTGGTTGACCCAAATCTACGGTGCCATTGGCGAAAAGGAAAAGTTACTGGCTATAGCCGAAACATGTAGCGACTTAGCTCATTCCAAGCAACATATACTGGCATCCTCCGTGTGGGGTGAAGACGGTATACTGCATAAGCAGGTGCTATTGCAATCACTGCTTACACCATTACAAAATGTCTTGCGGCCTCTCGCAAAACGCGCAGGGTTGGAAAATGAAGCATACACTTTCCTTTTCGATTTCCACACATTTATTTATGGCGATGATTGTGGATTCCACAATCATTGGCTTGCATTTTTGTATGTATGTTACGCGAGTTTTCAATGTAAAAGTAGTAAGCTCGAAAAAGCATTAGACGCTTTGAAAAATGCCTTCACTCATGGGAAGCGATTTGCCGAATTTACCGATGTGACAAACGAAAAACCGAACAGTTCGCCATTTACAGATCTTATACTTATAAAGCAAGAGTTGAGATGCATAGACCCGCGTAGCGAAGTGCAGCGTGTGTGGGATGCACTGAAGGGAGATGAAGTGCAAGAGCTTCTACGCAACAATGATGATTTCATCGCGCTGGTTAACGAAGTGGAGGCATGGTTAGCAGAAAGAGGCGAAAAAATCGCACGCAAATTTGGCACCCCTGCCAATGAACACAGGTTCTAATAGGAGTGTCCGTATTGCGTCTTTTATTCCCCTCCGGTGAGGGGTGGCGCAAATGCGACGGGGTGGTTAGATTACGCGTTAGGTAAAGTTATTGCAAAATCGTAGCTACCACCCCGCCCTGCGGGTACCCCTCCACAGGAGGGGAATTAAAGACGCAACGTGGACACTCCCGTTGCCTCTGTATTCTTGAATTGTTTAATTTTGAGATGTATAATTGCAGTATACAGTTATTAAAATGAAAGGTGGAGGGAAATGAACGAAATTAAATGTCCTAAATGCAATGAAGTATTTAAAGTAGATGAGTCTGGATTTGCAGATATTGTAAAACAAGTCCGCAATAGTGAATTCGAAAAGGCTCTTAAGGAGCGGGAAGCTCTGATGGAAGCTAGTAAAGAAGACGCAATTAAGCTTGCCAAGGCTGATACAAAAAACGCTTTACAAGATGTGTCTGCTAAAAAAGATGCCGAGATTGCAAAGTTGCAAGCAACAATTAATAAATTTGAAACGGAAAAGCAATTAGCTGTTGCCGAAGCACTTGCTAAAGTTGAAAAAGAGCGTGACTTATATAAGGTTGAGCTTGATAAAAAAGATGATGTAATGAAGCTAACCGAAGTAAACATAAAAAATAGCTTACAGGAAGATATTACAAAAAAGGAAGCGGAGATTGTAGAGCTTAGGGCGAAAATACAAGCGCACAATACCGAAAAACAGTTATCTATTCTTGAGGCAGTAACAAAAGTTGAAAAAGAGAGGGACACGTTAGCAAGTGAGCTTAAGTCTGAGCTTAAACTTAAAGACGAAACAATTGCATATTACAAGGATATGAAAGCCAAGCTTTCTACAAAAATGGTTGGGGAAACACTTGAGCAGCATTGCGAAATACAGTTTAACCAAATACGTGCAACGGCCTTTCCAACGGCATATTTTGAGAAAGATAATAATGCAAAAGCTGGCAGTAAGGGCGATTATATTTACCGAGAGGTTGACATAGACGAAAATGAAATAATTTCGATTATGTTTGAAATGAAAAATGAAGAAGATGATACTACAAATAAGAAAAAGAATGAGGATTTTTTGAAAGAGCTTGATAAAGACCGTAATGACAAAAATTGCGAGTATGCCGTGTTGGTATCGTTACTTGAATCAGATAATGAGCTGTATAATTCTGGTATTGTAGATGTATCGCATCGCTACCCTAAAATGTATGTTATCCGGCCGCAGTTTTTTATACCGATGATTACCGTTTTGCGTAATGCTGCATTAAATTCGCTTAAATACAAAACAGAGCTTGCATTGGTGCGGAGCCAAAATATTGATGTTACGCATTTTGAAGAAGATTTAGAAGCTTTCAAAGGAGGCTTTGACCGTAATGTTAATCTTTTCAGAAACAAGTTTGCAACAGCGATTAAAGAGATTGATAATGCAATAGATCGTTTGGAAAAAACCAGAGACGCATTAACATCATCCGACAAAAATTTGCGCATTGCAAATGAAAAACTTGAAGACTTGACTGTTAAACGTTTAACACGAAATAATCCAACCATGAAAGCAAAATTTGCAGAGGTTCAAAAGCGGGAAGAGGATTAAGCATTATGAAATTGCAAGATAAAAAGTTGTTTTTACTGGATATGGACGGGACAATTTATTTGGGTAACAAGTTATTCCCGGAAACAAAAGGTTTTTTAGAACATATAAACAGTACCGGCGGGCGGTATATTTTTTTCACAAACAATACATCAAAAGATGTAAGCCGTTATGTAGAAAAACTACTGTCTATGGGCATTTATGCAACACCAACAGACATTATTACCCCGACCCAAGTTGTAGCAAAGCATTTGTTGGACGAATACGGCGATAAAAAAATATACGCTTTTGGCACTACAGCTTTTAGGGAAGAACTAACCGCAGCAAAATTGAACATAACCAACAAGCTTGAAGACAATATATCATGTCTGGTAATGGGTTTTGACACAGAACTAACCTTTGAGAAATTAAACGATGCCTGTATTTTGCTAAACCGAGGTGTAGATTATATAGCAACCAACCCAGATCTGGTTTGCCCGACGGAATACGGCTACGTACCCGACTGTGGCTCTGTAGGCATAATGCTAAAAAACGCAACCGGGCGGGAGCCTAAATTTTTTGGTAAACCAAACCCGGAGATGGTGTATTTAGCATTAGAGCGGACAGGGATAACTAAAGCAGAAACAATAATAGTAGGCGATAGACTGTATACCGACATTAACTGTGGTATTAACGCTGGGATAGACACCGCCCTTGTTTTAAGCGGCGAAACAAAGGAAGAAGATATTGCAGCTAGTCCTTGTAAGCCGATGTATGTATTCAAAGATATTGGTGAGCTTAAAACACAAATATAATAAAAATTGGATGTTGACAACAAAAACTGCGCCGCATTATGTGTTGTTAGATTACAATATGCTGTGGCAGCCAAATCTTGCTGCAGATGTTATGGGAGGAAGATATGAGAACATTAATGCTTTGTGAAAGAAATGATTTTGAACGACTTCCGCGCCGCGTTAAAAATGCAGTCAAGGCAATTATAGTTGCAAACGATAAAATCGGCATGATTCATTTTGGTAAAGACGGCCTGTATGATTTACCGGGCGGAGGCATTGAAGATGGAGAAACAATCAACGAAGCTCTTATTCGAGAAATTAAAGAAGAAGCTGGGGCAACTGTAAAACCGTTATCAATCGAAGAATTTGAACATGGTAAATATGTTTTAATTTATAAAGATAATAGTTCAAATGTAATTATTGAGAGACATTTTACTTGTTTCTTTTGCGATATTGAAGATGGATATACGAAACCTAAATTAACTGAACACGAAATAACAACAAATCAACAATTTGTGTTTATTTCCATTGATGAGGCAATTGCGGCGAATGAATGGCATATAAAACAAGGTTGCCATTGGGTTGAGAATCCAACATATGTATTAAAACATTTGAAAACAACCACACAAAATAAGCATTTGTAAAAGAAGCCAGAACCTTAACACGAAACCCATACAATCATGTTAAGGTTCTGGCTTTCTCTATAGGATGAATTTTAGTACACATCCTCCATAATATTCTTTGTAATCTCCACTGCCCGTATAATTTTACCCGGGTTACCGTCTAACTTGTACACATCACGGAAAATAACTTCCGCCTTAAAACCCTTCACAAGGCCGGCGGTTTTTTTAATATGTGCGGTAAACGCATCTTCGTCAAATTCCTTATGCACACCCAAGTAGTTTGGCGAAGGCTTGCGAGAGTAAATTACATTGCCACCTTGCAAACGCTCTGCCATTAAAGCTTCGTCGCACCAGCTGGAAATAGAAATTTTGCGCAAATTAGGCAGGTTTTGTAGCGAACCCCAATAATCATGTACAGGCTCGCAGCAACCCCAGTACACTAGGCCAAACTGCTCCGCCAACTTCGCATAATATGGATACAGCATTTCTGCAAACATTTGTGGAGAAAGGCCTACAGACTCCTGACTGTTTAAATGCCCCCAGGTGTCTATGCTGCGCACTTTGCTTGCAAAATCTTCCTGCGGCAACTCTCGGGTGAAGCAGAAACTTCCGCTGCCCATGTAGTTATTACCGTTGTTCAAAAATACTAAGTCATTTTCTTCTTGCCAGCGAAGCCAGCGGATTAAGTCGTTGGTTGCCATGTCCATTAGTTTGTGGAAAAGTTCTGGCTCGGTAATCATGGAGCAAAACATATTGTCCATTCCCATGTACTCTACAAGGCGCATGGTAAGCCCAAAACCCCAGTGAGACGAGTTGTTTACATAGCGTACAGGCAAAATGTCGCCTATAACTTCGTTTGCCATATCGCCAAACTTACACACGTTAGCGTTTTGGGAAAAAGTAGAAGGTGAGAGCTTTGACATATCCTCTTCCAGCGTTTCTATCACAGGTTCTATGTGAAAACCCAGGCCGTCTTCGCTGTATGTTTTATCTGGAGCTAATCCTAGAAATTTAATATATGCGCCAATGTCTAAATCGAATGTGTTGGGCATTACCTTGTCGTCGTCCACATATTCATGCGGGACGATGGCTTGGTGCAGTCTCCATTCTATGTTGCGTGCGTCGTCACTTTCGCATAACATGGGCGGAAATATGTCACGCATAAACGTGCCTTCTTCCATTACAACCATGGGACGTTTGCCTTTAAGTTCGTTGTGCAAGTACCAAAGGTGCTCCCGCTCTGCCATAATGGGCAGATTAGCAATTTCCTGCTGCTTTTTTGCCAAATCGCGCAGGTAAGTTTTTTCTTTTGCGGTCATTGTTTCACTCCTTTTTATTGTTAATGCGAATCTCGGGTTGGATTAGAGCCTCGTCATTGCGGGCTCCGACCCGCAATCTAAACTGCGAATGTGTGAAAATCAACAGAGAATACAAGTTTAGATTCCGGCTCGGAGCCCGGAATGACGGGGTGGTGCGCTATTGCGTTAATTTCAACTCAAGATTTGCACTGTTAGTAAGCAACATGCCACTATACAAGAATAACATAGCAAAGGTGAAATTGACTATAATTAAATTTTATTATTGACAAATGCCTAGATATGAGTTTAAAATTGCCACGACGCTTTAATAGGTCAAATAAACCGCTGAATAGCGAAAGGGAGATGAGTTTGTGAGTGTTAGAACAAGTATAATGGTGATTGACGCTTAAAAACTTCATACGGGCATGCAAATAAAATTGCAGTAAGCAAAACGGACGATGTTTGATAAACAATCACCCGTGTTATTTGTAATGCCGCCGTAACAATTAACCTTCTAATTAAAATGGCTGTTAATTGTTACCCAGTAACCTTTCGTAAATATCTGATTGCTTTGGCGCACAGAAATGTAATACGACAATGGTCGTATTTTTTTATTCCGCTTTAGTAAAGTGCTCCGTACGAAACATGCGGCGGAGCCGCTTTTCTACCCGCCCACAGACAAACAGCCGCTTATAGAGGCTGCTTGTCTGTGGGCTTTTTATGTCTAAAGGAGACTATAATGATTAATTTAAAACACTATGGCTACACCGAAACTACTCTTCCCCCAACCGGTCTTATTCCCGGCAGAATAACCGAGCTACAACGGGAGCGGTACACAATAATTACAGAAAACGGCGAAGTTACCGCCACACTAAAAGGCTCATTCTACCACGATGCGCAAATACGGGACGATTTACCTTGCGTAGGGGATTTTGTTAACGTGCAATACAACGAAACAGGAATTTCGCTTATTGCAGGGCTTCAACCACGCCGGACGAAGTTCTCCCGTGCAGATTTTTTAGGCCACAGTGCCGGCCATGTAAAAACAATACATGAGCAAATTCTTGCCGCTAACTTCGACTATGTTTTTATTGTCACGTCTCTAAACCGGGATTTTAGGGTCAACCGCATAATGCGATACCTAACGCAAGCCCGGAGTGGTGGCGGCCAGCCGGTTATCATTTTAACAAAGGCAGATTTAACAGATGACTTTACTTCTCACGTGGAAGAAGTAAAAAAAGCCGCCCCGGATGTACCAGTCCATGCAATTTCTAGCTACACAGGGTTTGGGCTCGATGAATTGGACGAATACCTCAAGCCTGCAAAAACCGTGATATTTCTAGGGATGTCTGGCGTGGGCAAATCTAGCTTGCTTAACGCACTTGCCGGCGAGGATATTATGGCGGTTAAGGAAACTCGTAAGGAAGACGAGTCTAAGGGTAGCCACACCACCACGCACCGCCAATTAATTATGCTACCAGGCGGAGCAATGGTAATAGATACACCGGGTATGCGTGAACTAGGCCTCTACGATGCGGAAGAGGGGATTAGCGCAGTCTTTTCCGATGTAGAAGAACTTTTTGCGCAGTGTAAATTTTCCAATTGCCGCCACGAAACAGAGCCGGGCTGCGCCGTAAAAGCCGCTATAGAAGACGGCACTTTACAGCAAGAGCAGTGGAACAGATACCTTGCCCAAAAGCGAGAAACAAGATATATCGACAATAAAACCGCTGTAATGCGAGAAAGGCGAGCAGAGGGAAAAGCATTTTCACAACTTTCTAAAGAGTATAAAAGAAAAGCAAGGAATGGGAGGTAGGAGATGAGCGATTTAGTACAAATTATTAACGATAATTATGGCGTTAAAGCCGATAGTATCGAATTAATATCCGACCATCCCGGTTCAAAGGTTTATTTAGTTTATTCGCAAGCCGGCAAATATGCATTGAAAAAAACAGGATTAAATAACCACGGGGAAAATGACGGCGAACTGTCGGAATTCCTTAGCCGTAATGGCATTAATGTTGCAAAATTTTTACGCACAAAAACAAATAGCTTCGCCTTTTGCGATGAGCACTTTCAATACACTTTGCAAACATTTATAGATGGTGAGCAAATCCCGCTTAATACTGCTTCCGATTGGTTTTTGATTAAAACTGCACAAACATTGGGGCAAATCCAAAAAGTTTTAAGAGACTACAAACAGCTGAATAAGGCGCATTGGCCCGGTTGGCTTTTATCTAAAGACCCCGTCACCCAAAACGAGCCCGTAATTACGGCAAAAATTGATGAAGCAAAAAGCTCCGGAGATACAGCACTTGCAACAGCACTACAGGAGAGACTAAAGCATATCCGGCGTATTTCCGGCTTTAACATTGAGCTGGATAAACTCACACATGTTAACTCTCACGGCGATTTCTATATCAACCAAACAATTCTAAAAGGTGACGAGCTATATGTAATTGACTGGGATGGCGGCTCTAATCTACCCGCTTGTAACGAGGTTATGATGTCGTTTGCCTATGCCGACCCTGCTTGCAAAAATGGTGTGATTGATATCAACAGGTTTATGCCGTATCTGAATGAGTACCTAAAGTACACAGCGCTAACAAGTTACGATATTCAAGCGATGCCATATTTCACTTACTGTTATTTTTGCTTTTGCGGTTTTACGCCACCCTATGATGATCTGTCCAGTGATTATCTGCAAATTGCCATTTTTAGCGACAAGTTGATGAATTGGCTATATGACAACGTGGACACACTGTCTGTGGAGCTAGTGGCTAAATTTCAAGACTAAGGAGTGTTTCATAATGGAAGATATTCAAATAAATACAGACATGGTTAATAACATTTTATGCAAAGTGCTGAGCGCAGAAATTGTTAGTGCAGCCTATCAAATTGAACAACTGCAGGGTGGTACAGTTGGTAAGGTTAACCTTATCACTGGTACTGCCAAAACGCTTGGCAATGCGGAAATACCATTTAACGTTGTGTTAAAAATACAAGAAAAATGGGAGCGCCAAGGCGACCCTAACTCATGGCGAAGAGAATATGACTTGTACGCATCCGGTTTGGGTGCAACATTCTCCAAGTCTCTTTACTGGCCGGCCTGCTATCATGCAGAATTTTCTGGTAATGAAACACAGCTGTGGATGGAGTATGTCAAAGGAGTGTCCGGAGATGATTTAACAACCGAAATGCTGGAGGCAGCCGCATACGAGCTGGGGTGTTATCAGGGCAAGTTGTACACCCAAAAGCCAGACTGTTTGAACAGCATTACAAATTTAGGAGATGTTAATGCCGTAGAAGACTATTACCGTCACTGGAAGCCGAAAAATGTAGAATATGCTTATATCCGCAACCCGGATTGCAAAATCCCAAATCATTTACGTGATATGCTTATTGACATCGACAACAGAGCCGATACTATATTCGAAAGCATCCGCAAACTCCCGGTTGTTTTCTGCCACAGAGATTTTTGGGTAGAAAATATAATTTACACAAACAACGGCATTGCCCTTATAGACTGGGATACCACAGGCTGGGGTTACCTTGGAGAAGATGTATTGCAATTAATAACCGATGAAACTAACCCGGATATGTGGGAAGAATACAGCCGCAAGTTAACCCCTGCGTACCTTAAAGGCTTTGAAGAACATGCGAATACAGAGGCTATAAATGTGTCTGCTATACACGACATGATTTTATTAAAAATGGGTTACATGTGTGTATACTACATCATGAATGAAGAAGAATCTGCAAATGAATATTATCCAGGCATAAATTCGCTTCAGAAACTTTACGATATTTTTTATGAAACAAAACTCAACTGATCGCAAATGCGGATCAGTTGAGTTGAACGGTAGCTATTTTGTAGACACACTTAAGTGGCCCCTGCTGCTTCCTCTGGCGAGCACACTACAGTTCGCTACGGCGAAGCCGAGGAAGCGGAGCCGGGATATATAGTCATTTGCCCTTGAAAACGCACACACATGACTAGCAAATTTTCCGCCATACAGCGTCGCTAAAAAACCTCGGGCACCTCCAGTGCGGCGGGGTTTGGGGCAATGTCAATTTGCGGTTTTCATTCCCCTCCTATGGAGGGGTGGTGCAGAGTGCCGGGGTGTTTTTTTCTTAGCTTAATGACATTGGGCTTAGGGCATGCAGTGGGCTTTAGCCCAGCGAAGCCATTTTAATATGAAAGGGAAATATAATGAACTTAATAAAAGGCAGCATAACAATCCGCAATGCAATGCAAAGCGATGCACAGCAACTTTGCACATGGTGGAACGACGGCAAAATAATGGCACACGCCGGATTTCCCAACGGGCTTGGCATAACAGCAGACGAAATACGCACCAGCCTAACTACCGACAACGACGAAACTCTTCGCCGCCATATTATTGAACTTGACAGAACGCCAATAGGCGAAATGAATTACCGTAACAAAGGAAGCGGCACGGCGGAAATAGGCATAAAAATATGCGATACCACAAAGCAAGAAAAAGGGCTGGGTACGGCAATTCTTTCGATATTTATAGACGCATTATTCACCTATTATGGCTACAAGAAAATCACATTGGACACAAACACAAAAAACAAACGAGCCCAGCATGTATACGAAAATAAATTAGGTTTCATAAAAATAAGTGAACGTGTAAACGCATGGCAAGACCAATTAGGCGAAATGCAATATGCAATAGATTATGAGCTAACAAAAGAAAATTGGCAAACCCCGCAAACCTATATTCACATCCGCCAAGAACGCCCTGCAGACCACCATACTGTAGAGGCTATAACCCGTGAAGCTTTCTGGAGTACATGGGCAGACCGAAGCCCGAGAATTTGCGACGAACATTTACTTGTACACAGGCTCCGCAAATCTCCAATATTTGTGCCGGAACTTAACTTGGTTGCAGAGTTTGACGGTAACATTGCCGGGCATATCATCTATGCAGTAAGTAACATTGTAGACAACGCTGGCAACGAGCATAAAATGCTAACCTTCGGCCCCCTCACCGTACACCCCGAGTATCAGAATAGGGGAATTGGCAAGCACTTGATGCAACATTCCTTTAAAATAGCAAAAGACATAGGGTATCGTTCTGTAATTATTTTTGGCCACCCAGAATATTACCCACGCGTAGGTTTTAGGCGTGCGGCGGAGTTTGGCATAACTACGGCCGATGGCACTACATTCGACGCATTTATGGCATACCCACTATACGAAAATGCACTAGAGGGCATACAAGGCCGCTACATTACCGACCCTATATACGAAACATTAACCCAAGAAGATGCATATGAGTTTGACAAGCGTTTCCCCTCAAAACCACTGCACGTTCCCACACCAATTAATGTACTGCTTAACCGCTTAAAGCCACCTGCACGTGAAGCAATACAGGCATTAAAATTCAACTCTCTTGCCATGATACAAACGAAAAGTGAAAGAGAACTTCTGGAACTAGGCATTGGTGATGATTCACTGGAAATTATCCGTGCTGTAATGCGAGAAAATTTATTGAAATGGGGTAAGTCATGAATATAGCAGTAAACAAACAAAACAACCCAGCTTACGAGGCCATGTTTGACAGTCTTATTCAAGAGGTGTTTGGCTTCTCGTTTGAGCCGTGGTTAGAGTATGGGCTATGGGATGATAGATATGAAAGCTATTCCGTTATTGAAAATGGAAAAATACTGTCCAATATATGTATATTCAAATCCGAATTATTGATAAACAGCGAAAAAATTCTAGCAATCCAACTAGGTGCAGTTGCCACACGCAAAACCGAAAGAGGGAAGGGGCTGTCTCGGTTGCTGATGGAACATGTTTTGACATTGTATCCAAATACACCAGCATATCTCTTTGCTAATTCGAGAGTAGTAGATTTTTATCCCAAATTCGGGTTTCGACAGGTTCAAACTTATATTCCAACACTTTCTGTACAAATAAATAATACAAAACACTCTGCACAAAAATGCGATTTAGACGATGAAATTGTAGAAGAAATGCTACTTAGCAGAAACGTTCACTCCAATTTTATAGACTGTACAAATTCGTACTCTATCCAGATGTTTCATTTGATAATGTCGCATTCGGAAGATATTTACTACTTGCCAAATTGCAATGCAGTTGTCGTGGCAACAGAAAAAAATGGTACGTTATTTTTGGTGGATGTTATGTCTAAACATCCCGTATCATTTAAAAGCATTGCAGCAGAACTACCATTTGTGGAAGTTCATACCGTAGAGTTTGGTTTCTGTCCGAACTGGTTAAATGTATCTCCAAAATGGAAGCCCACCGATATGAATGCCGAACCCTTTTTTGTACGGGGCGAGTGGAATCTACCAGAGAAATTTCGGTTTCCTATTATGTCTACAACGTAATTTGTCTAAAAAAGTTGACGCTGTTCCAATTTTATTGTATGCTCCCTAGTGCCTATTTAATATAATTACGAAAGGGGCACAACATGGCTGCCTATTTAATTCTTGAAAACGGAACAATTTTTGAGGGTGAATTTTTTGGCAAACCAGGTGTAGTTACCGGTGAAGTTGTATTTACTACCGGAATGACTGGTTATTTAGAAACTATTACCGACCCAAGCTTCTACGGGCAAATTGTCCTTCAAACATTCCCTTTAGTTGGCAATTATGGCGTTATTTCTTCTGATTTAGAAAGTAACACAATTAATGCAAAAGCCTATATTACAAAACACTTGTGTCAGGAACCTTCCAACTTTCGTAGCGAGGAAGACCTTGACACTTTTTTTATTTCAAATGATGCAATTGGACTAAAAGGAATAGACACAAGGGCATTAACAAAAAATATACGCAACAATGGAGTAATGAACGGCAAAATAACCCCGCACCCACCATCAGAAGCTGACTTACAAGAGCTGCGCCAGTACAGGATAATCGGCGCAATAGCCGCTGTTTCATGCAAAAAAGTTAAAACATTCGGCAGCGGGAAATATCGTGTTGCCCTATTGGATTTTGGTGTAAAAGAAAGCACCATAACCGCACTAACGGCAAGAGATTGCCAAGTATGGACATTCCCGCACAATGCTACATCACAAGAAATTTTAGACATTAACCCACATGGGATACTATTATCAAGCGGCCCTGGCAACCCGGCAGATATTGCAAATGAGCCTATAATAAAAACATTGCAAGAGTTGCAAAAAAGCAATGTACCGATTTTTGGCATTTGCATGGGGCATTTACTACTGGCAATTGCAAACGGCTACAAAACCGAAAAAATGAAGTTCGGCCATAGAGGTACTAACCAGCCCGTTAAAAATACCGCAACAGGCAAGGTGTACATTACCGGACAAAACCACGGATACATTGTAAAAACAGACAGTCAACCATCCTTCATAAACGTAAACGATAACAGCTGCGAAGGCCTAGACTATGGTAGTTCTTTCACGGTACAATTCCGCCCGGAAGATGGCCCAAAAGATACACTATTCCTGTATGACTGCTTTATAGAAAGGATGTCTAAAAATGCCCTTAGATAAAAGCATAAAAAAAACCATGGTAATAGGCTCAGGCCCAATTGTAATTGGCCAAGCAGCAGAGTTTGACTATGCCGGAACCCAAGCATGCCGTGTTCTGCGGGAAGACGGTATAGAAATAGTGCTGGTAAACTCTAACCCCGCCACAATTATGACAGACAAAGATATTGCAGATAAAATTTATATAGAGCCCCTTACCCTGCAAACTATAAAACGGATAATAGAAAAAGAACGCCCGGATAGCATCCTCTCTGGCCTTGGCGGGCAAACAGGGCTTACATTAAGTATGCAACTTGCGAAAGACGGGTTTTTAGACAAAATGGCAGTAAAACTCCTTGGTTCGTCCCCCAATACAATAGACAAAGCCGAAGACAGACAAATTTTCAAAGACACAATGATAGAAATCGGCCAGCCAGTTATTCCATCTGTTGTTGTAACAGAGCTTGACGCCGCATTAGAATTTTCAAAAAAAATCGGCTATCCGGTAATCGTACGCCCGGCTTTCACAATGGGTGGAAGCGGCGGCGGCATTGCAGAGAATGAGAAGGATTTAAGAGAAATAGCTGCAAACGGCCTTGCTCTTTCTCCAATAACACAAATATTGGTAGAAAAATCTATAGCTGGGTGGAAAGAAATTGAGTTCGAAGTAATGCGTGACCGTGCAGGCAACGCAATAATCATCTGCTCTATGGAAAATTTCGACCCCGTAGGTGTCCATACAGGCGACAGTATCGTTATTGC
>Ga0123355_10004151_pt1 | contig 21019 bp, 16 predicted proteins | sample TergutEmb28metaG_3_FD_89872 | JGI IMG/M metagenome (GOLD analysis project Ga0123355, IMG submission 89872) | Embiratermes neotenicus P1 segment gut microbial communities from Petit-Saut dam, French Guiana - Emb289 P1 | ecosystem: Host-associated > Arthropoda: Insects > Digestive system > Gut ...
ATTGAAAGGAAAAAGCCACTATATAATAAAAACCGAGGGCATGGCCCCCACCCCCCCCCCCCCAGTCAATTAGACCCTCAGTCAAGGTATTTCGCCCCTTCCTCCCCCAGTTCGAAAAGCCCTTCTACTTACACGGCCGAGCCACTCTGGGTTCAAACCCCAAGAAATCCACCTAATCAAACTTCTATCCCACCCAGAGGACTTACTGCCACTTGTGGCAGTAAGTCCTCAAACCCTCTCTGCCAAGACAATAAGTCCGCTAGCGCGAGCACAATCCCCATTACAGTTGTTTCCATGCACAGCCTAGCACTTCTCAAGCAGGAACCACAGCTTAACATTCAGCTCAGAATCTCGTCTAGCAAAGTGCAAAGATTAAGTACAGGAAATTTTGTACAGGTATAAAACTTGGTCTCTCAAATTAAGATAGTACCACAGACAGTGTATGTTCAAAAATAAGGGTGCAAAGAAAAATATTCTGGCCTAAGAGAGTGAAGTAACTGGTGGCTACAGCTTCATGATTTGCAATCCTAACCAAACAGTTTTGGAGATAAAAAAAGAATGAGATTGATGGGGCTTTCCTGTTGCACATACAGTTGGTATAAAACTTGTAAAATCCCCTAATTATTTTCTATAACAAACATGAGTCAGCCTTTTCTAGCTGCTTCCCCAGGTAACTAACAGCTGTGTTTTCTTCTTACCATCAGTACGCTTCCTCTCATGATGAAGTCACAACTGCACTGTACTGGAAAAGCCATATAATCTGACTGAACCCACACCACATACACTTGACTGCTGCTACTCATGAGCAGGTGTCGACATTTGAACAAAGCATACTTTTTTATATGCCCAGTGTGGCAGCAGTGTTGGTAACTAAGATGGGAGCAATTACCAAAAAAAAAAGGCACAGTTTTCCATCAAAATAACTGCAGAGCCAAATCAAACACAATTCTTTATTCATTTACACTCTAAATGCCTGGCCCCATCACTTCTTTCATAGTCTCCACAGTTCTACAGTCAATGTCAGAAGCAGCAAACCACAATTCTACTGCAAATTAAAATTTAAAGCAAGCATTCACAAAAGTTACAGACTCAGGCAGTCAGAATTCTAAGAAATTAACACTTTCAATCAATATATCCTACAACACACTCCTACTGATGAAATGGTTCAAGCAATAACAGTTTACAGAGAGGTTTTGTAACCATTTCATTGAGCACAAGAAAAAATGATTGCCACTTGTGTTGGGAAGGTAATCTTATCATAGATCGAACATAAGAAGGGCACTCAATTATTTGTTGTGAGTCAAACAGGGCAGGGAGTCAGTGATAGACAAAACTCTGTTCAACAGACAGTATTCATTTTCAGCACTTGTACAACACTGCATGGTTTACATTAAAATGGAATGCAAACAGCAAGAGCAACAGACATGCGCGGAGGCTCTGAAAACCCCCATGCACTTCATGTTTCTCCACATGACAAAGTCAAAGTCTGGCATACAGAAAGTGGACACAAAATCAGTTCACATTTTTTCAAAGAAACAATAAATTCATACAGCTATACAGTCAAGTCTGACACTGTTCATTACTGAATTAACAGAAAATAAAGTGTAGTTACCTCACACAAGACTGTACCATGGCCCACACAACAATTTTCTCTATAACTGCCCTAATAAAGGTTGGATAACTTGCAGATTGTAGCCCTCGTATCTCCTGATTTCAACACGTCATTACTTGTGTCATATATATGTCAACAATCCACATTTTCTGCAAGAACTGAAAGACAGTATTTGAAGAAAAGCTGCTAGTATTTCAAAACAAAAACTATGACAGGAGTCAAAAAAATGTTTTCAGAAGTTGCAAGGCCAGCTTAAAAGCTGGAGAGTAGACCATCATTCTTCTATGAAACAAGGTACTCTGAACTGCATGGGAAATTATGGACTCTATATTCCTGGCAGGTATTGGCTTTCTATGTGATAAAGCTCCCATAAGAGCTCTCATGCTCAGAGACATGATAATAAAAGCTCCCTGCATATCAAATAGCCCTTATAACTAGAATTTTAAATATATAAGTAATGACAAGTAAATACACACAGCAGGATTAATTCTACAAAGTCTCCAACGTATGGTGCACAAGTAACGGCAAGCCTACACTGATGTCAGAGGAGAACATGTGAGGTGCCTGAATTCATCTGCTTACATAGTAGATGCAATCATGTTACTGAGGCAGGAGGACCACATGGTTTGTAAAACACTCAGTTAAGACTATTACAAAAAATGGTGGGGACTTTTTAGATGTAATCCTGCTACACCATGATTAAATCAGATTAAGATATTCCACTAAAATATATATTGTTTTCTACTTCCCACCAGTTATTTTACGATGTGTTGATTTTGCTAATAGAATGATTAATTAATGAACATCCATGTCAGAAGTTCCTAACCTTCATGACTCATAGGCATGTGCAGGTTGAAATGGTTGAGCAACCATCCACTTACATCCCTGTTAGGCACGAACACAGAGACATATGTACATGATGTTCTGCAGTGGGGTAATGCATGCTGCATTGCTGAAGGTCGAGACAATATGCTTTGGTACCACCAGATCCAAGAACAGGCAATTCAGTGCAGACATTAAACTAGACAAAGCTATGGGACATTATGTACAGCCAACCTGATTATGGACACAAAATATGGAGATAACCCACACAAAGTCAACATTTGACCTATAAAATACACCAGAAGAATGGACTATACTTCCCGCACACAACAGAAATGATGACGACGATGATGATGATAAATTATGCTTCAAAACATGGTACTGTTGAAACCCCATTCCAGCATTTATCAAGACTGAAACTTCTCAAAGAAGAAAGCAACATAATGTTTCATATTATGCCAGTGAGGTAACATAATTACTTTTACTCACAACTGCATAAAATGGCAAGCTGTATTATGTCCACTATGTCCACAGAATGTGGTCATTTCTTACATAATTTCTGGAGTCTAGTAACACATCAAAATAGAAAGCAGAGGGGACAGGCAGGCACAGCAGTTTTCAGGTAGTAAATCAGCAGTAAAATCTCTTATACTGGGATTCTATAAAAGTATTGGAATGCCAGTATTGCCAAGACACTATTATAGCTTGAAGCATAAATACCTACCAAGTGGTAGGGACTATGGGAAATGCATTAAAAAATTGAACACATACACATGAAGTAGGACTACTTCCATACAATGTCTTCATCTTTGGCTTCTTCCAGTATTTTCCATTTTATAGGGGTTTATGGACAAAAAGCCTATTATCTCATCCAGCTACTCCCAAGCTTTCCTTCTTGATTTCTCAAAAGGTCTCTCCTCTCTTCCTGATGTCGTACACGTACCTACCCACACCACGCTGTTCTGGGTTGTCCCATACTTCCGTACCTACCCAAACCATGCTGTTCTGGGTTGTCCCATACTTCCCTTGTCCTTACTCTCCATAAACATCAACCTTCTTTTGGTCCTTATCCAGTGACTTGTTTTTACATGACTAAACCACTGTAGTCAATAAAATACAACTTTTTTTAAAGATGAAGAAGTGTGATTAATTCAAGCACGTGTAGGTTGGCTCCAATGACATGACAATGAAGAAGTAACATAAGTGGACGAAGTTTTTAGAGGAGAGGCAAATGGAATGGGGCACTTCAGTGTTCAGGTTTAAGGATATGAAAATGTGATTGGAATTATTGAGGAAAGAGTTATGAATAAAATCTATGATATCAATGTATAAGAAATAGACAGGTGACAGGAAACAATTCTGTACAAGAGTACAATAGATCCTCTGAATCTCCTGTGACAAACCAGTGTTCAATTTACTTGTAAGTTATCCAACATGCTTACAGTACTGTACAATATCTCGTCTAGACAAGGTGCATCTTCAAAAAGAAGAACATAACTAAACTGGTGGAATATTCTGAGCTACTAAGCCTACTGTGTGTACAAACTCTTTTGATCGAAAAAATTTAATTGAATTTAATTACCAAGTCACGAAGCTTAATTCACTAGACATTTGCATATTTACAAGACCTCAACCAGTCAGCAGCACTCAAAAGCACCTACTACTATTACAGATGTTTTCATATACCAGACTTTCTTGACTGAAAACCATTCAGGGATGCTTTTAGTTGGGGCAGAAGCTAACACAAGTCACTCAAAATCACTCCACCACTGCAGCCTTGGTAGCTTCATCCAATCGTTTTTCAAGAAATGAATTTAATTCATACATAACATCTTTGACCTTTCAATATCACCCTCTAGAGGTGGGGTTGTGGTGGGGACAAATGCATGGAAGTCAGAATGCAGTGTCCAGGCTGTATGGAAGCCAGTCCAAGCAACTTTTTGCTCAGGCTAATCCAGTGCCCCCAAAAACATGTAAATCAGTTCCACGTGCACAGCAGTCATTTGGACCGAACATGTAAGTGCAAAACTAGAGAGCCTCAGTTGTCTCACGCTACCACAACAAATATCCACACAATACCACTTCTGTGCGAATGCTGTGGATGACTGGATGACACAATAAAGGTGGGCAAGGTTTGCAAATAGCCCAATGATCTAAGAATGCACCCCCCCCTCCCCCCCCATAAAAAAAAGAGTCCCCAGTGGCAGGACACTCACTTGTACTGGATGTAACCTTTGGCAGAATTGACAATCAGATAAAATCAAAGGAAATAACTGCAAAATAATTTTTTTTTCCCACAAATTTTGCCGTAGTTCAATAAAACGGGAAGAGGCAGTCCAGTAAAAGATTGGGAAACACGTGTCACAAATTATCAAGCAGACAAGCAACTGGCACTTAAAAACTTCATCAGCCACTGCAGTCATATTACAAGATCTTCACCTGTCATTAGGGAAATACACTACCAAGTTCAGCCATATTCAACCCAAAGAAAGCTGCAGTAGCACAGTCAGTGCAGGCTAGACAATCTGGGCTTCAAATCCTGGCACAGCTATGAGATCTTCCTCTTCTTCAACTTGTCCAAACGAGCTGTGGGGGCCACCCATCCTCCAATGCAACAGGTACTGCAGGTTCTTGATCAAGAGGCAAAATAACCAGGGCATGAAGCTCACCACTTGCCTCCATTCAGCACCAATGTTAAGAATGAGTGGAAATATAACTCCACTTCCCCTTATGCCTTCATGGCAAGTGCAGGAAGAATACAACCTTTTATCTTTTCAATCAAACAAAAGGAATGTGGTTTAAATCCTTCAGAAATATCACAAGGAATTTTTTAAATCCATATAAAATAAAGAGTCTTGAAATATGTATACACTAAACAAGCAGTTATGGTGAAGAACGGTAAGCTGAGGAAGATTCAGCCTTTCTGTGATGTGCTGTCTCTGGCACTCAGCAACAAGACCTTAAAGATCATGTTTCAGATTTTAGGGATACTTCAGATGAAAACTAGTACACACTGTGGAAATGTAAAAAGATTATTATAGTTTCTAGCATAATCTCATAATGCATCAATTTCTTACATTTTCAAAATATTTTTTTTTAATCCCACTGTATTATTCTACTACTTCTTCTTAGACCAGGTAAACAAAACCTGGGCTATTCTTATGACTAACCACTCAGCCCATAAACTGAGCCATAGGATCTTCTTCTCGTCTCTTCTTCATATAATATGCTTCCATCTCTTCATCTGTTGGTTTCTTAATTTCGAACATGCTGTTGTAAGGTCGTTTCCTCTCATCCATAGCAAGAATGCGTTCAGCCTCTTTCTGATGAAGATCCTCCTTAGCCAGTGCCTGCAAAATTTAAATGCCAATGCAGATATGACAACTACATTACCAAGTGAAAATACAACCTCTTCAAATCCTACAAAAATGTCACAACCACCTCTACCGAAGACAATGGTTCTCACAGGTTCGTGTAAAGCCATCTCAGGTTTCTTAAACAGGCAGCAGCAATATCAATTACCATCACAATTCCAACCCCCTCCCTGCAGCTATAATCTGATATTTTCTACATGAACTGTTGTATATGAAAATATAGAAGCCTGGTGTTTTTAAACGAGTAATTACTTAATTTTAATAATAAATTTGGATGTTACATGCAATTTATACATGTATGTTTAAACTGTAAGAGGGGTGTTGGATGTTATATGCAGAGTATACATGTATGTTTAAACTGTAAGAGGGGTGTCAGAAGCAGCAGCATGTAACTGCATTAAGTATCAACAGCTACACAGACTATGAAAAACCACTGCTCTATAACAACTATACTTACAGCTTTTAATTTATCCTCTGGACTTTCATCTATGACTTGAAGCTTCTTTCTCTTTTGTTTCTTTTTCTTTTCTTTCTTTTTCTGCTTCTTCTTTTCTTTCTTGCTACTGTCAGATGTTGATGTACTTAGTTTTGATTCCAATTCATCCTGGAAGTATTATTTTCCTTACAGTACTAAGTAATGACAATTCCAAAATTCCCAACTCCCTTAATCTTACGAAGGGATAATAAGCCCCCTGAACATTCTGAAGAGCTGCATTTGCATCTCCACATGCAAATGCACGAAGACACTCCCAGAAATTAATTTTAAATATTCAGGCAACAAGAAAGAGTACTGTACTTTTAACCCATGTTGTATAATCTCTGCAGGTTTTCCACAAAATACCTTTTATTCCAAAATGTTATCATTTTCTGTTCAAATAATACATTTTACACAAACCATGTGCTAAAACTTAAATATCCACCCCAGCAGGACAAAGGTTGAGAGACAAAAGCAAGATAACTCTATAGATACGCAAATCAGACTCACAATGGCACCATTTTCATAATACACAGGGCAAAGGACTGCATACTGTTGTCCCAACCTGTAACCATTACATCCTGTGGTCCCAATACCAGGAAGAGTTCGGACTTGCATAACCAGACTTGGTGCCAATTACTGTGGCACCTTGTGTAAAGAGCAGACTGGCAGACTGAGAACTTCCACGTCTGAACATACAGACACTCCAGCCTTGTCCACAATATTTTTTAACATCAGAAGCAAAACATAATTTATGATGCTCAATGAATATAAAAAAACTGACACTCTTATGCCTTAATTCCCAGTGGACAATACTGCTACAGTCAATGGCAGAGATATGACCCCAAGAGACCCTGCGTCATCAGGGACCCCAAACATACCGAATACTGGAATGCATTGTGGGTTCTTTCGGACTGGATTACATTCTTCTACTGGAAGGCATTATTCTGGAGCATGATATGGGAGTAACTACCCTAATCATTACAAGGGGAACCCAATCACCAATTACTAAGCCTTGGGGGGAGGCTAATTATCTATTCTACCAACTAAACCACCACCCATAACTTCTAGCCCCCTCCCAAACTTGGTTTTGTGTACAGTAACACACATCAAATTCCTTTAACACCAACCCTGGGCATACTATAACAATATTCATCATGACCCAGCATTATAATTGGAATGACAGCACCACACAGCTAGACTGAATGATTAATGATGCCATAATCAGCATAAATGATAATGGCTACCAAAGAATTCTCTGAAAATTGTGAGGTACTGGCATCTTAGACAGAAACATTAAGTTCTTCACTGGATTCAATATGAGTAATTATTAACCCTTAACAGTGCTACGCACTTCTACAAAAAGGTACCTTTTCCATGCCACCAGTACTATGCATTTCAATGTAAGAATATGATGCAACCACTCCCTTATCACACAAACGCACAACTCAGTTGTCAAACAAATTCACATCCAACACAATGGTGCAGTAAGGCAGCCTGCCATCGGTTGTACACTTCTAAAAATGACAAACCGCAACTCAAACACGTACAGGATACACTCGAATAACTCAAATTCTAATTAAATAAAGTTAATATGTGCCGTGATGATGTTCATGTATTTGGTGTGCCTCCACAAACTAGAGAGAGAAAACACGATGGTAACAGCTCTCTCACTGTGCTACTTAACTGTTTGCACATGCACAGGCATGCACATATGGCCACACCCATGAGCACAAACACCACACTTCCTTGTGAGATCACAAAATACAGGGTGGCGCAAAAAGAACGCATGTTTTTTAATCTGCCTGCGATTTCTTTCTTTGGGGTTACCTCAAATCAAAAGTCTACGTTTGAAAACCTTGTATAGTCAACGATATGAAAGTTTCCATTCGCGAAGAAATTGCAACTGTGCCACAAGAAATGTTAGTAAATGTGATGCAGAACTTTGAGGAGAGGCTCCGGACGTGTGTACGGCGAGAAGGACGCCATCTTTCTGATACAATTTTCTGTAACTGGGTAATCAAAACTGCATTTATTACAGGTTGTTTTGGTGTTAACATAATTTTTTTATATTGAACATAAAAAAAGTTACAATTATTTGAAAAAAATGTGTTCTTTTTGCGCCACTGTGTATTATGTAAGTGCTAGTTCATTACATTCAGTGAGTCCTCTGAACATTTACCTCTGATGAAGACCCTGAACTCTCTGCAGAACTGCTCAATTCATTCTCATTGTCATGAGAAACTTCACTGGATGTTACAGTAGGTGGTCTGGAGGTACTTGATGATGCAACTTTCCCTGCTTCGCCCACACAGTACGAGTTCTGTTGACAAAACCCAACACATTATTTCATTGTTCCCATCACCTAAAATGCACTATAAATTACACTAAAACATGAAGACACCTACCTTCAGAAATGAGTGACAACACTTGAACCCCCATTTGCCATTGTGCCAGTAGGACCCCCACACAGAGCTGTGATTATTGGGGAACACATCCTCTTCATATTTGGAACGGATTATTTGTTTCTCTTGGCCCTTCACACAAACCAAGGATAGAATTATCACTATATGTTGTAATTATGAACTAATAATTAACGAGTATTTTGCCTTTATTGAACACAAGCTACAATTACAACATAATCAACAAAATGTATTTCTCTCATCTACATATTTTCAAAAATCTTGAAACACATCATGCAATTTTTAACACAAAGTTTTGAAGGGCCCCTCAAAATCCAACCTCAGTGTCCTCATCATGAGGGTAAGCCACAGAAGTAGGGAAATGCTCAATGGAGTGAAGTAAAGCAGAGATTTATCTCCGCGACCACTACGGTAGCCAAAAAGGCTCCGTGTAAATCCTGAAAATGGCTAATGAGGCTCTGGTAACAGTAGGAAGGGCCCTTTAGGCATGGTGAAGCCAACCCTCCTAGGGGAGTAAACCCTAAACAAATCAACACTGTGGGCCAATCCCCCTCGTAACTGAAATCTTAGTTGATTACGAGCAAACAAACCCTCTACACCTACTGGAAAAAGAGGTTCAACTAAGTGACCAGCGAAGTGCTGAACGGTTCTGTCCTCACCTTGATAACTTTGCCATAGCGAGAGTACTCTACATAGTCTTCAGTTTGTGCAAGCAACAGAGACTTTGAAGGAGCCTGGAGATGATCTTCCCCTCCATAGCGCTTAAGGACGCTCTCCTGCACCTGACTCTTAAATTGCTCCTTCTTCTTATCATACTCTTTCTCAAGCATCTCAAGCTTAGTGGGCTCTGCCAGCAGGTGCACATCAACACCCTTCTCATATGCCTCCCATGCAAACAGCTGCGCCACAGCATGCTTCTGAGTATCACCAGTGAATCGTACAAAGTTCTCGCCCGCATAATCAACACTGAAATGGACAACAGGGTCACCTCTACTACCAAACACTGGCACACGATGTGTACAATTAATTAATACGTGCTTAGGACTACTAATCCAAGGAAAATAGCATAACTGATAAAAAATCATTCCACATTCTGCAATGAAAAATACACCAATTAAATAAGTCATCATTACTTTTAAGGAACAATTCATTACAGCATTTTTGAAGGATAAAACTTGCACTCTGCTATCCAGCTAGTGGAGTCAGGCAGACAATCTGTGATCACTGTAGTTAATTCCATCCACTCAGATTCACTGATAGAATTAAACATTTATATCTTTATGGCCATTCAGCTACCAAAATAGGAAAGAAAAACATAACAAACATGCATACTCACTCTTGATCACCAAGAGAAGAATTAGCATTCGGATTGTCCCTCATAGAACGGGTCTTGGGATCATAGTAAGCTGAGTTGGGATCCAAGTTACGCAGATACTTCGCTGTATCTTCACGTATCCTCAGATTACGCACTGTGATTCGCTGCTTACTGTCCACTTTTGTACCAGGCATGTCTACCTCATCTACATATTTGTCTTCATCCTCTTCATCTGCTTCTTCCGGCTGTAATAAATACACACACCCACACACACACTTTTTAATGCCATTCAGTGTTTATGGTATTGCGAGTGAGAGAGAGATAAAAAAGACAGGCAATGTACATGTAACGTAACACTTAGGTGCGTTCATATAACCATAGTTACAGTAGGTAAGCAGTAAGTATTACATACTCTAAGTGTGTGTCTGTAGCCTTAGTTACCAGCACGCAATGCACACGCACCATATTGTTATCTGTGGCCTGTCCAGCTCTACAGTATTTATCCACATTTTCTCACACATGGCATAATTTTAGGGGGAAAAAAAATGTCATTTAACACAAAATGTGTGTTCTAATTTTCTCTACAACGTCTGAGAAATTTCTCATTCTAAGAAACAATCAGAAATATATGATCAAAAATGTCTATTGGTCTTCATGTACAGTGCATGTTATTCTTGTCAGATTTTAATGAAACTTGAATTTTCTAGGCAATTTTCAAAAAATACTCAAATACCAAATTTCATGAAAATCCACCCAGTGGGAGTTAAGTTTTCCCATGCTGACAGACGGACAGACACACATGGCAGAGCAAATAGTAGCTTTTCCCAATTCTGCAAGTGCACCTGATAATATGACAAAAATAAAAAACTGAGAAGTCTAAATGATAACTTAACCCTTAAACGCTGAACGGCCACTAAAGTGGCCGCGCAGTGAGCCCTTTAAACAGCCGAACGGCCACTAAATTCCGGCGTCAAAGGGTTAATTATATGTTAACAGACACATATTACAACAGTTACAAAATTTAACAAAGAATCAGACTCTTGCAGTGTTACTTAAACAATATACACTTAACAACAACAACAACTTCTGCTTGTAACTACTCTTCAGCTATTAATCTCAGCCTGATAACAAAAATTTGAAAACAAAATCCATTTCATAAGATTACAGATGATAATCACCACTAAATACTGAAAAATATCATGACAGAAGTAAAATATACATGAAGCATGTGTCAGACTGAAAACCGGTACATCCCACTGCTGAAAAATAACTTCATTTCAGAGGTAGAAATATACTTTCTTTTCATAGAATAAACCCCTTGTTATGGATGATGGAAGAGAAGGAAGAGTACTGTTCAGTAGTGCAATAGTGAAATCTAATTACAAGATCAACTGGACAGTTCTTCTAATGGTACCATCCCTCTGGGGTCAAGCACAGCAGTTACAGGATAGTAATTTGCCCCTGTGAAATAAACTAACATGGTTACTGTAGCTGCCCAGCAACAAACATCCACATGCAAGATTTGAGGTTCTCACAATAGCACTGCTAAGATATCAGTCTTCTGGGATGTGCCACTGTATCCACTGGTAGATGGTTACTGATGTTCTAAAGGTTCATGGTGTCTCCATCTTCAGTGTCAAGCAGTCCTTTGATTTAACTTCTTACCAATAAACAAGGCGCACAACCAAGGGACATAATCTTCAGACACTCGGAAAGCATTTTCAAAAACTCTATGAACAAGTTCTGGTACCTCAATATCCCCATCTACAGCAGAGTTCAATTTTTCTGCTCTCAGCTGTCTCTTTGCTTCCTCAATCTTCTGATACTCCTCAATAATTGCTTTATGTTCTGATGGATCATAGCCACGCCACCTGTCTCTCTTCCCATCATAATCCATCGCTAACTCAGGTTGAATAAATTCATCTGCTGCAATTTTAGCTCCTAGAGAGAAACAACAGCTACAATGATCATGTATTCTTGGAACAATGGTACAAACGTCACTGGACCGATCTTTACGTTTTTTGAATCATGCATTGTGATATACATATGTAATAAGAACCAACAAAATGCACACTTTTTTCATTAATGATTTAATACAATTATATTGTCTTCGACATGTTTAGAACAACCAAGTGTTCATCCTCAGGAAGAATTGTACATGCACTTTTATGGTGTTTATTTTTTCATGCAGCCTTATACGTATACGGATGCATGAAAAAATACCATAAGACTGCATATTTGTGCATTTTGTTGGTTCTTATTACATACAGACATACCTTCTTATAAAAATATCAAAATTCAGACAAATGCTGTGGTTACTGGGCAGTTGAAAATACTACCTACTGCAATAAAGGGTGGAAAATTTTAGTACCCTCATATTCAATGATTTCTGCAAATAACACTTTTATTCTTTAACAAGCAGTCCATATTCACAATACAATATAATAAACATACACAAAATAGGCATCTTGACCAATTTTTTTCAAAATAAGTACACACCTGTCCAAGCATCTAATTTCTTTTTAAGCACCTGAACATCTGATCTGACTTGTTTGCAATAATTTCTTTTTTACTGCATATTCCAGCCTGGCACCAGGTTCCTTTCTATGGAAGTCTTCCTTGGCACATCAACCATTTTGTTCCCATTTCCACCTGTTTCTTATTTAGCTGGCATTTATCTCTAAACAATAATTCTATCTTTCACATTTGGCCTTACTACATCCAAAGCTTTTGTACTACATGCCCATGGAATGTCAAAAAAAAAAAAAAAAATTGTGCCTGAAAACCACCTTCTCAAACATACAGTATGCCCACTGCTCTTTACTTGCTTATTCAGCCTATATGAATATAGCGATGTGTCTCTGTTAGTACAGTATGTTCCAGCACATGTATCTCTGCTATAAACACAGACAAGATGCATTTAATGGATGTGTTTTTGTTTGTACAGTATATGCCAACACATGTATTTCTGCTATACACACAGCTGTATTTTGCCTTACATATTTGGACAGTGTTGAACCCATAATAAAAAATTTACATTTCATGAATCACAAAGGTAATGTTAACCACATCTTCACATTCTGTAGCTCTAACAGGACTGTCATACAAAATATAAATAAATGTTTATTAAAACACAGAATCTATCGCTTCAGTCTACATGTGCATTTTTTGTGAATTAAAGCCATGCCACAACTATTTAAATTGATTTAAATCCCTTGGGAATGACAAGTAGGTGATAGGGCCTGCAATGCCAAATCTATCAGGTAAGAAACAAAAGACACTTCCCAATGAAATAACAACTAAAAGACACTCACATCTATAAACACACTTGCTTCTCCATAAGCCTTGAGGTTTTGACTGTGGCAGGGTTGAGGTCTCTCCTCTTATGTGATATCACACGATGTCACAGGGTAATCAGTTCCCAACACCTTGAAGGCAATATATTCCTTCAAAACATTGGAAACAGACCTTAAGTGATGCAATGTCACATCCCAGAAGAATGTGGTCCTCATGCATGCACCTGCAAGGCACTCACCAGTATATTTAGCACCAAATTTCCGTGGTCTCTCCATGCAGTCTTTCTTTTTGTGTGTCATTGCTCCACAGTTGTCACAAGCTCCTTTCCTGTACTTCACTGCAACAGAGGTCTACAGACAAGGAAATATAACATCCTTAATATCCTGCTACAATTACCAATAAGACATTAACAGTAACCCTTCTAGCACCACACCACACACTGTCAACTCAACATGATACAGCTGACAGTTACTCAGTCAAGAAATGACTTGCTTTTATGAAATGTGGAAGTCTGTTACTGTGCTGGCAAAGGTCTAATATGGAACACTGTCCTGACCCAAGTCAAATTCAATACAACCCTTCATACTGACATTCCCAAAAGATTCATTTTAATATTTTCCATCCACGTGTGCATTGGGTCCGTAAGTGACCTCTTCATTGGAGTTATTCCAATCAAAATTTTGTATGATTTTCTCATCTCCCACAAACAAGTGACCATGTCTTGTCCATCTCATTCCCCACAACAAAATCACCCTAATAATAACAAATGATGTTACTCATTATAAGGATGATTGGTTTAGGAAAAGGAGCACATCCACATATCAGCTTTGGTACACATTCCCTTTATCAAGCAGATGATTCAATGATATCTCTCATGCTATTTTTCTCAGATGGTTACTGCTTGGCAAAAAGTCTCTTCAAACTGTAAATCTCCCTCCCACAGCACAGACTCTATTTACTGATTCAAGCACAGTAAAGAACAAAGATCATTTTTATTTCCATCAGCAAAACCAAGATCAATACACTAAGAAATGCCAAACTTATACTGAAACCTGACAAAAAAAAATACACCCCACCAGCACAGTATATGATTAATTCCACACCTTCAAATCAAATTAAAATCAATACTACTGACAGCACAAAGTTACTCACTGTATCTACTCCTCTTTTATACCACTCATCTATTTTTGAGAATTTCTTCTGCTTTTCTGGTTGTGGTCGCTGATGTTTTAAGGTGGGACCTTTAGCACCAAAGTACCATGGAGCTGAGGATATATACTGTGGGATATGAGGGTTGATGTCTTTTCCTTCCTCATCCACTGCTGCTGGTGCAGTTCCAGCCTAGAGACAAAATGTTCAAATTAAAACACAATTACATGCCCTTCAGATGCAACAACAGCAACTTTCCATCTATACATCATCTCACACACCTTAATTCCAACTGGATCAACCATACTATGTCAGGCCCCTAGGAACTTTTTCCCTTGGTTTCACATCTGCAGCCCCAGAGAAATATCCACTTCCCCTCACCTCTGCCCTTCTATTTTCATTTTACATAACCATTACCATGTTCAATCAAAGAAAAGTCACACAGCTACATCTACGTCCAACTTCATTTCCCTCAATACACAAATGGGCCAATAAAATTAACTACCCAACCAAACAAGCACCAAAATAACGCAGTAACCTGAAGGATCAACACACTAAGATCACGCACACCAAGTTTCATTACTGGATGAACTCCTGATACACCCACAGGCACCTCCAATCCTTACAGCATACTCTCCCAAAGTCACTCTTCAATGTCATCAATCCATCTCCCAAGTGGGCAACCACCAGGACTGTTTTTGCAGATAGTACAATGAAACTGCCTGTAATACCTTTCGTGCTTCTTCAAGTTCCTTGGCTTTCCTCCAGTCTTCTCGGGATTTCTTTTTAGGTTCATCTTCTTCAAGCGTACTTTTATTTCTGAGTATTTCAGAAATAGGAACATTCTGTGCAGTGGCCATGATGAACAATTGTAATGTATTATCTTAAGCACACTGTAAACAAGAAAAAGTTAATAGCAACAATGTTTCCACTTTACAGAATTCTTCATTAAAACAATGTATTAAATGCAAGGTAAGTTCACTTTAGGAGCTATTTGGAGAATAAAGATGAGTAAAAACTGCCTTGAACCTGGTGCTCTTAAACAGCAACACAAAGTCTCCTCCATTTTACCATACTGAGTACACATAACTGCAACTTCCACTGCATGGTGATAGACACAGACAAATGTAGGGGGAATAGCCACTGTAGATTTATGAGTACATTAGCAACAGATGTTATTTGCCACCAGGTCTTCAAAACATGGTCAAGACTTAACCAACACCACTGGCAAAGACACTGGTCTTTGGATGTAAACTACAGATTTCCTTCTAGTCTCAAGAAAAGGACTGTAGAAACCAACTGTGGCACTTCAGCACCTATCCCAAGAGTGATGCGGGACACATGATAATAACTGATGCATCCTGTAAATCATGCAATACTGTGTGGTTGATAATAATTTTGCATCCCTTTGTGGCAAACTAGCAATTAGCAACTTTTGGGCATCAAACGGCATAAATGTTTCTCTCTCCAATTTGTTCAAATTCATCCTCCAAGTTGCCTGAAATGAACATCATCTTGATTTTAAAACAAACCCCTTTCAAAGAATAAAAAATTCAAAAGTAATGCCTTTGTTTTTCACTTATCAAGCCTCCAAAACTATAACTTCATAACTACTAAAATTCAAGATAAAACACTGTATGTTCAGATCAATATGATACTTCATCCTGAATAGCAGTACTTTAACGTATCATGCACCAGGAACACACCATTTACCTTTCATGAAGTACACAATTTATTTTCTGGAATGTCAATTTACGTCATGCTAAAAGCATATTCATAGTAAACATTGACCACAGCTCTCAGAACATTCCACATACCAGGGCCTTTCTTAGTAACTACAATTTTCCAATAAAATGAGTGGCAAACATCTTAGTACAAACAGTCAGTCAGTATTTATTCTGAACATGGCCAAGCTCCAGTGCTCACAAAAACCTGCACTATTGGGTCCTCAATCAACTGATTAAGACCCACTTTTCACAGTATAATGTCTTATGCAACACAAAATAGCCAGCCACGCATACAGCTAAGAAAGTAAATGGCAGATTCTAACAGACAAATCTTTCGGTCAACTGCCATGAGTATTGCACACACACACATACAATTGTGAATGTTAACATTTTCTCCAAGACGTAGTTATTTTAATTCATACCCCCAATGAACATAATGGCAATAAATAAAACTGCAAGACCCACACACAAACTACTACCATATAACTTATTAGCATTTCTGAACAAGTTATGTGACAACCCACATGGAAATTCAACAAATGTTTCCAATTTCATGTAGGCTTCGACCAAGTTGATTTGTCCAGTACAAATACAACCACTGAAATATTTCTTCCTAACATCATTTAAATCAGTCGTAAGCAACCACTTGGGCAAGAGGGCCTAATCAAGAGACAAAAATGGTGGCAGGCCACATTATACATAACACCAACTTTTTTTACTTATGCATCATTAACAATAATACCCTGTCATCAACACTGTCAATACAGGGGTGACAAAACTTAATCTTAAGAAATACAAATTGTACAAAATTTGAAACTAACGTTCCCTACTAAGTTCTAATTTGTCTCTCTGCCATCACTGACCTTACCCATTCAGCCATATGCCATGACTGGGAAAACAACAGAAATGAAAGGGGCAGAGACTTCTGTGACAGAGGTAGTTCCAGATACAAGCTGTATTGTCTAGTACTGTGATAGATATTGCTATGTGAGATGAAACTTCTACTTAGAATATGGTATAAAAATGATGCTGTACTCTCAATAATGTAACATATTTCTAAATAATGTTTTTTCATGAATATGGACAAAATTATTATTAGTCAAATTCTTATCATTCTGTTTTGTTGCAGGCCACAATGCAAAGGTGTAAGGGCTACATTTTGCTCATCACTGATTTAAATGTTACATAATAAAAGCCACACAAAAATATGAACAATTTTCAGAAATTAATCAGACCATCCACTTATGATACGAACGCTCCAAATCTAATAACCAGGTACCATGCCACAGTGGTCAGTCAAATTATTACAGAATTTTGAATACATATTATAAGAACACAGAATGGTCTGTAGAGCTTACCTCTAGTATACAACAGCTGTCAATGGGTCTCTGAATGGGCCGGGGTATACTTTAGCAACATCTTCCAGAAATCTATCAAACTTTTCACCTGTGCTCAGTAATTCCATAGGGTGGAAGTACAGGTATTGAAACAAACACAGGTCGCGTGTCTTTGATTCCTGAGATTCGTCAACAAAGCGCTTCGCAGTACGCCACATACATTTCACTTTATTACTTTTCCCTTCCAGGTTACTGGACTCCACAAATTCTAGATGATGGCCAACGAACTGTTTCTGAAACTCCTCACTCTTGAGCTTGCTATAAGATTCCCAAGTATCTGTCAGTATCTTCGACCCTTGTAAAACAAAAGTTTTAATCAATGGAATCAGGGTCCCTGCATTATTCTTTTGAATTTCAAGCAAAAAACATTCATTGGTGTCCTTATCTACTCCTTCCAGGAAACAGACCCGCTTCCGCTGGGAAGCAATGAATCTGTCAACATGAAATTCATTTATTGCCACCACATGACCAGGTCCACCCACAGGTTTGGTCCGATTACTCACAATCACATAGCATACTTCACGACAAAACTGGTAGTAGTCCAGAACAGTTGTCTTGCTCAATTTCAACTGTTCAGCTGATTCGCTAATATTGTCACCTCTAATCCAAAAATATATCAACATAAAATTTTGACGTACACTTAAATGAGACCCAAAGAACCAAGTATTTTTTGTGACTGACCACTTTTTTCGACACTTTTTTCTTGAGCACCTCAATGAAAATGGCACTTTCAATCCTTCATTGGAGCGTTTATACCATCCAACATTGCCAATAAAACAGACTGGACAAAGTGTTTTCTTTTCTGGCAGTAAATTTTTCTTCACTGCAAACTCTATTGCTGTTGCTTCATTTTCTACTGCTAATTCCAGCTCCTCAAATTGCATAATGCTGCAAGATGTGTACTGTACAAGGAAAAAAAAGCCCACACATATATATATTATGCAATTACACTAAGTCTTCAGACAACAGTGTTATGAAGTGTCAATCTTAATGTAAGATCTCAGGTTTTCATTGAAGTGAAGATTCACACTGTGGCATTCTGCATCATGACACAATGATGTAGACAAGAACATCAGCACCAACATTCTCTCCTAATATGTAAGACCACAAAATGTCAATTTTTACTTTTATGTGACTGGTTTCTTCATCACTTTTAATTGCACGGATTACGTGACACTGAATGACAGCATGATTAGCAAATAATAAACTGGAAAAGAAGCAGAAGATAGTAATGGTGAACCAATTTTAACCCTTTGATGCCTAACGACCCCTATAGTGGTCATACCGCACCGCTAAACTCTAAACATTGCATTTTATATATTTATTCAACAAATATAGGTACTGAATATTTAAAATGATCTATACTCTCCATTTCTTTCTCTTCAAAATGCAGTTTGTTTCATAATTCTAACGTATTTGGTTCCTGTTTTATTCACATTTTATATACAGTGTGCTAAAATTAAAAAAAATAATTCCGGCGCCAAACGGTTAAGGTGCTATCCTGGCATCTGCCTGCAGGGACCAAGAAGAACTACCAAACAGCTGGTAGGATGGACACCCTAAGCCCAAAATTTGAACTTCACACTTCCAAATATGAAAGAGTGCTACCAAAGACCACAGTATTCAAAGTGTAAGCTATAAACAGCTGCTGACAAATATACTATCATATGCTGCTTTTGAAATATTCACAACTAAAAAAGAAATATAACAACTTACTTCCAAAATATCAACGTCAAAGGGACTGTCCAGTTCCACCCATGATAAGGGACAAAATACCAAATTAATAAATGCATGAAGATCTATAACAAGCGAACTGAAGGTGTGTCACAGTGACCTCAAAAAACCAACAATGGGAAAAAATACTCCACAGAACTCACAACAAAATCCTTTATAATGCAAAACACTTACGTGTGCATTAGGAGGTACAGGTATGTTGTCATCTCATAGCACAAAGGATTCCTTGGATGGAGGAGGCAGTGACAGACAGAGAAAGAGGCAAGAAGGGTTCTTTGTAAAATTACATAAAATTAAAATGAACAGGAAAACACAATATTTCACACAAATATCTATTCTAGTTTCCAGTAACTGCTCATTTTGCATGACAACAGCTTCTTAATACTGCAACTGTTATTTTGACCTTCATATATGGAAGCAATACAATTTATAATAGTTAATCAGCAACTGTACCATTAAGGTCTGTATGATGTTCATGCTACAATTCACAAAAGCTGCCAAATGTCACGATCAAGTCTTTAGTATCGATGCTTCATATTCAGAGGAGTTATAAGTTTAAATCTTAGTTGCAATTACAATGACTTTAATGTCATTAATGTCCAGCCTGTACACCAAGAATATAAACAATTTAGGGTCAAACATCAAGACAAATAGATAACAAACAAACATTAAAATCAATGACATGCACAAAAAGGTTACAGGCACATATCAACACTCATAAGAGACAAGGTGACCTGCTTAAGGAGAGGGAAGAGGGGGAGACATGGAAATATTATTTACAGATATGAATGTCAACATAAAAACAACACCCCCACCTTGAATACTCAGACTAGAATGTCTCAATTACAAATGCTTTTTGTGACCCATTTTAACATTAAATTAAGGTACTATATCCAACTGCTGCCATTACTCTCAAATTTCTGAAATACTGGATTGATGTACACTAGTAACCAATACCAGTATTCATAATATACACACACTACTTTTCTGTAAATTGGGTTAACAGAAGATCAGCAGGCATTATCACACAGTAAATCCATTCTTTTAAGTGACATTGACTTTTTGCAATCTCTGTTTGTTTCTGTACAGACAAAACAGGTAAAATGTCATTGCATCTGAGAATGACTACTTCAGTTAATGTACCATAAATATTTTCTTTGCTCCCATTAGTTATATTTTATACCACTTTTGGCACTAACCTAACAAGCACAAAAAATAATTTCAAACTACTAACCCATGTAATGCTTTTACTCTGCATGGGATTATTTACACTTACTAGCCAAAACATAATCCAAACTTAACTACAGGAACTGGCTGCTATATTGTTACATTTTAAAAAGAACTACTAAAATGTCAAATGCATAGTGAAAAACTACCAGAAAATGTGTTTATATTAACACAAGTAATGAATAATCATCACATTAATTAATTAATGATAAATAGAGACGACAAGGTTAAATAGATTACATTGGTTTGGGTATGTACAGAGAATGGAAGAAAACAGAATTCCCAAAATGGTATTATACATGAATTTGGGAACAAGATTGAGAGGTAGACCAGGAAACAGATGCCAAGATGAGGTGAGAGAGGATGGAAGAATAGTTGGTGGAGAAGGGTGGCAGGAAAAAGTACATAACAGAGAGGAATGGAAGAAGCTCCTGAGAACGGCAAGGAATCGTCGCATTCTGCACATG